>OCTW011584691.1_pt1 | contig 22632 bp, 23 predicted proteins | sample 1539671 | NCBI WGS metagenome assembly OCTW01 (sample SAMN02144230, study PRJEB22623) | gut metagenome | biome: sheep rumen | host: Ovis aries | place: New Zealand
GATCCATCCGGCGCAAAAATGCCGCTTCTTCCAGCCGAACAGATTGGAAAAAGCGGCATTTCTTATTTTTTTGAACTTATTTTGTGATGCAGTCTGTGCCCATAAAGCCGCGCAGTGCCTCCGGAACGGTGACAGAGCCATCGGCATTCTGATAATTTTCCAGAATTGCTGCGACGGTGCGGCCGACCGCAACGCCCGAACCGTTGAGTGTGTGCGCATACTGCGGCTTGCCCTTTTCATTGCGGCAGCGGATGTTCGCACGGCGCGCCTGATAATCGAGGAAATTGGAGCACGAGGAAATCTCGACATAACGTCCATAGGACGGCATCCACACCTCGATATCATAGGTGCAGGCAGAGCTGAAGCCGACATCGCCGGTGCACAGAATGACGACGCGGTACGGCAGTCCCAGACCCTGCAGGACGCGCTCCGCTTCATTGGTGAGGTTTTCCAGCTGATTCCACGAATCCTCCGGCGCAGTGAAGTTGACCAGCTCGACCTTGTTGAACTGATGCTGGCGAATCAGGCCGCGCGCATCGCGTCCGGCTGCACCCGCCTCAGCGCGGAAGCAGGCGGAATACGCCGCATAGCGAACCGGAAGCTGTTCATTCGGAATAATGCTGTCGCGGTACATATTGGTGACCGGAACCTCTGCCGTCGGAATGAGGTACTGATCGGTGTTCTCCAGATGATACATATCTTCCGCAAACTTCGGCAGCTGGCCGGTGCCGGTCATGGAATCCACATTGGCAATAAACGGGGGAAGAATTTCTGTATAGCCGTTTTCCGTGTGCGTATTGAGGAAATAGTTGATGACTGCACGCTCCAGACGGGCGCCCATTCCCTTGTAGAAATGGAAACGGCTTCCGGTAACCTTTGCCGCTGTTTCCGGATCCAAAATGCCGAGATCCTTGCCGATATCCCAGTGTGCCTTCGGCTCGAAATCAAACGTGCGCGGCTCACTCCAGCGGCGCAGCTCCGGATTGCAGGTGTCATCCGCACCCTCCGGCACCTTGTCCGCCGGCACATTCGGCACGGTCAGCAGCGTGTCATGCAGCTTCTGCTCCACTTCGGTCCGCTGTGCATCCAGTTCCTTGATCCCGCTGCTCAGCTCCTTCATTTCTGCGAGCACGGCAGTGACATCCTCTCCCGCCTTCTTCAGCTGCGGGATCGACTTGGAAACTTTATTCTGCTCCGCCTTCATCGACTCAACCTGTCCGATGATATCGCGGCGCTGCTGGTCGAGCGCCAGAATGGCGTCAATTTCCTCATCATAGCTCTTGCCGCGCATGGCAAGGCGTGTCTTGCACTTTTCCGTATTTTCACGGATAAATTTTACATCTAACACGTTTCATGTTCCTTTCTTATAACCGGTTCGCACATGCGCACCGGCGGTATTCTAAATCATAACCAGTAAGCCGCGGCGTAGCGCTGCTTATTCCTTCTCCAAATCCGCGCAAATTGCCGCATATTCCTTTGCCGCATCGCCGGTGAGCGGCTGCTTTGTGCTGTCGGTCAGCACGCCGCGCGTGTAGGCCTTGTCCATCTGTTCGATGATGGAGCGGGCACTCGCATCTTCTCCCTGCTGCCATGCGCGCTCCAGTTTCCACAGACTGTCGAGAGCTTCCGCCGACTTTTTCTGCTCGTCGGCAGATTTGGTCAGCTCCTGTGCTTCCTTCTCATTCTGTTCGAGCTGTCTCTGCATGGCATCAATCGTCGCCTGCAGCTGATCTGCCTTGGCCTTTGCTCCCGCCGCGGCATTGGTCTGCTGGGTCAGCTGTGTGCCCAAATCCTCCAGCTGGCGGTTCGCATGCGCCTGCATGACATAACTGAGCAAAATCAGGCCGAGCGCCACGCAGAACAAGGCAATGACATAAAAAACAAAGATTTTGCGGCTCTTCTGCCGGCTGCGGTCAATGGACAATGCCTGCTCATATATGGTCACATCTTCATCCGTCACCTTGTTCTGCTCCGGATTGGGGTTCTTTTTTTCTTCACTCATGACAAGCCTCCATCAAAGAATAACGGCAGCCAGTGCCTGAACCAGCCGTTCCAGATCGTCATCACCGTAATATTCCAGTTCGATCCGTCCTTTATTCTTTTTGTTTTCGATGTGGACGCGGCGTCCGAGCGCGCCCTCCAGCTTCTGCTGCAGCTCGGCGTAATAATCCGGCTGAAATTCCTGCGGAACAGCCGGTTCCTGCGGCTGCGGGGCGGGTTTGTTCAGCTTCTTGACATATGCCTCCGCCTGCCGCACGGACATGCCGGATTCCGCCATCGCCTTTGCGGCGCTGATGCGTTTGGACGCGTCCTGCACGGCAAGTACAGCGCGCGCATGTCCGCTGGACAGTTTCCCGTCAATGACCATGCTGCGCACCTCTTCGTCAAGCGACAGCAGGCGCAGACTGTTGGCAACCGCCGAGCGCGAGCGTCCGACGCGCTCCGCAACCGTATCCTGTTTGAGCCCGAACTGGTCGATCAGGGCGCGATATCCCTCCGCCTCCTCGAGCGGATTGAGATCCTCGCGCTGTAAATTTTCGATGAGCGCAAGCTCTGTCATCTTCTGGTCATCCGCGTCGATCACCATCGCGGGAATGGATTCCAGACCTGCCCTGCGGGCGGCACGCCAGCGGCGCTCTCCCGCAATAATCTGAAAATATCCGTTGTCGCTGCGGCGAACCGTGATGGGCGCGAGCACGCCGTGCAGACGAATGCTGTTTTCCAGCTCCTGCATGGCTTCTTCATCGAATTCACGACGCGGCTGTGCGCGGTTGGGCTCAATGCGGTGCAGCGGTATGCTTCGGAATCCGTTTTTCGGTTTTACCGGTTGTGCGGCGGTCGGCGGAATCGCGGGATCGAGATTATCTTCTCCGAACAGGGCGGAAAGTCCGCGTCCTAAACTCTTGTTTGCCATTCGTTTTTCCTCCCTTATGCCTCATTTCTGCGGAGAAACTCCTGTGCAAGTGCCATATATGCCTCTGCGCCGCGGCAATAGCGGTCATATGCTGTAATCGGTTCGCCGTGGCTCGGTGCTTCGGACAGGCGTACATTGCGCGGAACGACCGTCGCAAACACCTTCTTTCCGAAATGCCGTTTGACTTCCTCGACGACCTGAATGGACAAATTGGTGCGTCCGTCAAACATGGTCAGCAGAACACCCTCCATACGAATGCCCTGATTCATACTGCGCTGAACCGCCCGCACAGTGGTCATCAGCTGTGTCAGGCCCTCCAACGCGTAGTATTCGCATTGCAGCGGCACAAGAAACGAATCAGCCGCACAGAGAGAGTTGAGCGTCAGCAGTCCGAGCGACGGCGGACAGTCAATGAAAATAAAGTCATAATCCTCACGGATCTGGTCGAGCACCATTTTCAGGCGATATTCCCGATGTTCCAGCTCAATTAAGTCGATTTCCGCACCGGCGAGATTGACATTCGCACCGATGACATCCACCCACTTCGTCTTGATAATCGCCTCTTCGACCGGCGCATCGCAGACCGTCAGCTCATAAACACTGGTTTGTAGGGAACGGGGATCAATACCAAAACCGGAAGTCGCATTGCCCTGCGGATCGAAATCGCAGACGAGAACCTTTTTCCCCTGCTCTGCGAGCGCAGCGGCAAGGTTGACGGCTGTCGTTGTCTTTCCGACGCCGCCCTTTTGATTTGCAAATGCAATGATTTTTCCCATACGTGGTTTTCCTTTCCGGATATCATGCAAATTTCCTTTCCTATTATAGCACGATGTTTCACGTGAAACAACCTCGGAACGGGTGAATTTGGCTGATGTTTTCTTTGTTTTTACAAATAACAGGCGCGCATTGCATCGGCAAAACAACCGTCTTGTTTCGCGCTGCACATCGCTCTGTTTTTAGACAAATAAGAAAGACTGTGTTTTATATAAAACACAGTCTCGGGAAATCGATTTGAATTGTTTCAATGTTTCACGTGAAACATTCGCCGCACCGCCTCACAGCGGTTTGGCCGAGATTTTGCGATACGGGCGCGGAAACTGTCCGGGTGTCGGCTTTTTCTTCCGAATGATGACCAGACGATGCGTGATATCCGTATTCGGAATGGTGTATTCTACGGTTCGTTCCATGCGGCCGCCCAGCATGGAAATTGCGTGCGCCGCCGCTGCCAGCTCTTCATCGCTGTCCCTGCCCTTCATCGCAATAAAACAGCCGCCCGGTTTGACCAGCGGCAGAGACAGCTCTGCCAGCACATTGAGCTGTGCCACTGCGCGCGATACCGCAAAATCATACTGTTCGCGGTGGTCGGCGGCAAATTCCTCCGCCCGCGCGTGAACCGCCCGGATATCGGTCAATCCCATGCCGTCAATACACGTCTGGAGGAACCGGATGCGTTTGCCGAGGGAATCGAGCAGCGTCAGCCGGCAGTCGGGACACAAAATGTGCAGCGGCATGCCCGGAAAGCCCGCGCCGCAGCCGACATCCACAACCGAACATCCGGAAAAATCCGCAGCGGTGAGGAGGGAAGCGCTGTCGAGCAGATGCCGCGACGCAATCTCCTGCGGTTCGGTGATTGCCGTCAGATTCATCACGCGGTTGGTCTCCAGCATGCGCGCCGTAAAATCCTTTAACTGCGCAATTTGTGCATCGGAAACCGCGAGTTTCATGGCAGAAAATCCGTTTTTCAGCAGCTCATCCATGGTGTTTCTCCTTTTCCATCGCTTCCGTGACAATCATCAGGGCGGTGATGTCGGCCGGACTGACACCCGAAATGCGCGATGCCTGTCCAAAATTCATCGGGCGAACCTGCTGCAGCTTCTGCCGTGCCTCAAGCCGCAGTGATTCGATCGCCTGATAGTCCAGATCGGGCGGCAGCGGACGGCTCTCCAGCTTGCGGAACTGCTCCACATCGCGCAGCTGTCGGCGAATATAGCCCTCATATTTGATGCGGATTTCAACCTGTTCCCGAATGACCTGCGGCAGCTGCGGACGCGCCGGATCAAACGGCGCAAGCGCATCATAGCTCAGCTCGGGGCGGCGAATCAGATCCGCAAGCTTGCAGCCCGATTTGAGCGGTGTGCTGCCGTTTTGCTGCAAAAAAGCCTGCATTTCCTCTGTCGGAGACAGATTTACCGCACTCACGCGGTCAATTTCCGCCTGTACGCGCGCATATTTTTCGCGCACGGCTGCCAGACGGGCAGGGGAGTTGAGTCCGACCCGGGCGCCAATTCCAACCAGCCGTTCGTCGGCATTGTCCTGCCGCAATAACAGTCTGTATTCACTGCGCGACGTCATCATGCGGTACGGTTCGTTTGTGCCGCGTGTGACGAGATCATCGACCAAAGTGCCGATATAGCCATCCGCGCGGTCGAGAATCATCGGCGGTTCGCCCTTGATTTTGCATGCGGCGTTGATGCCGGCAACCAGACCCTGTGCAGCCGCTTCCTCATAACCGGATGAGCCGTTAAACTGTCCTGCACCGTACAAACCGGCAATTTTCTTTGTCTCCAGCGTGGGCTTCAGCTCCAGCGGGTCGATGCAGTCGTATTCAATCGCATACGCGGGGCGCATCACCTCGGCGTGCTCCAGACCTTTGATGGTGTGTATCATTTCCAGCTGTACATCCTCCGGCATAGAGGAGGAAAAGCCCTGAATATACATTTCTTCTGTATTCAGCCCCATCGGCTCAATAAACAGCTGATGACGCGGTTTGTCCGAAAAGCGCACCACTTTGTCCTCAATGGACGGGCAATAGCGCGGACCGATGCCCTCAACCTTGCCGGAATAGAGGGGAGAGCGCGCAAGATTCTGTCTGATAACCTCATGTGTGCGCGCATTCGTATACGTCAGATGACAAACCGCGCGATTGGGCGGCGTGTGTTCCGTTTCAAATGAAAACGGAATGCAGTCAGTCTCGCCATTCTGCACTTCCAGCTCACTGAAATCAATGCTGCGCCGATTGACCCGCGGCGGTGTACCTGTCTTAAAGCGCATCAGATTCAGTCCCATCTGACGCAGACAATCGGTCAGTCCAAGCGCGGCAAACATGCCGTCCGGACCGCCGTCATAAAAGGTATCGCCAATGATAATGCGTCCCTGCAGAAAAGTTCCTGTCGCGCAGATGACCGCTTTTGCAGCATACTGTGCACCGGTCTTTGTTGTGACACCGGTGACAGCTCCGTTTTCATGCGTAATTTCCACAATTTCCGCCTGCTTGAGCATCAGATTGTCCTGCTGCTCGAGCACCTGCTTCATGTGAATCCGATAGGCATTGCGGTCTGCCTGTGCGCGCAGCGAATGGACTGCCGGTCCTTTTCCGCGGTTGAGCAGGCGGTACTGAATGCACGCCGCATCCGCTGCCCGTGCCATCTCGCCGCCCAGTGCGTCAATCTCACGCACCAGATGACCCTTTGCCGTTCCTCCGATTGCAGGATTGCACGGCATATTGCCGACCGCATCCAAATTGATGGAAAAAATGACTGTCTGTAATCCAAGCCGCGCACAGGCGAGCGCAGCCTCAATGCCCGCATGTCCTGCGCCGATGACAGCGACATCAAAGGTTCCTGCTGAAAACTGCAATCAAACGCACTCCTTTCTATGATATTTCGTATATTCCACATTAAATTATACTAATAGTATTTTCTTTCTTTTTGACATGGCTCGAAATCAGGCTGCAGAATAAACGTCCACAGCCTGTGCATACCTGCCGCCGCAATGGGATGGGAAAAGCATGCCGGCTCTATTTTCCGAAATATAGCATCCTTTGCCGGAATATTGCAGCAAGCGACAAAGAAAGCCATTCTCACCACACCTCTGCGCAGCCGGATTCTTTCCACAACTGTGGAAAACTTTGGGGATAATTCCCCGCAATTCTCGCCGGAATTGCGGGACGGACGCCAAAACAGGGGGTGTAAACTGTTGATAACTCTGTGTAAAATGTGTAAAACCCATTACGAGCCGCAAAGGGAAACATCGTCGGGTACTGTCAAAAAGATCGGAAAAAACGCCATTCCGGACGGATTGCTCTGTCCGGAATGGCAGCGGTTTGCTTATTTTCCCACGCAGAATTTGTCAAAAATTGTCGCCACGATATCGTCGCGCACCGCCTGACCGGTGATTTCACCGAGTGCGGCGATTGCGCCCTCCGCATCCATGACAACGGCATCCGGCGTAATGCCGAGCTGTGCCGCGACAAAGGCCGCCTCACAGCGCTCTGCCGCCCGCACCAGTGCTGCGGCCTGACGGGCGTTGGTGATGATTGTCCCGTCAAACGCCATGCCGTCCATGCCGACGACCTGCGGAATCAGCTCGTACAGCTCCTGCAGTCCTTCGCCGGTCTTTGCGCTGACCGCGATCACATGCTCAAAGTGCCGGCGAATCGTTTCCATGTCGAGTGCCGACGGCAAATCGCTCTTGTTGAGCACCGCAATCGTGCGCTTGCCGTGTGTGCGCGCGATCACCATCAGATCGTCATCCGAAATATGGTCGCTCGAATCAAAGACCGCCAGAATGAGTGCAGACGCCTGCGCCTGCTTCATCGCGCGATCAATGCCGATTTTTTCGACCGGATCCTCCGTATCGCGCAGTCCTGCCGTGTCATACAGATGCAGCACCACCGCACCGATTCGAATTGTCTCCTCAATCACATCGCGCGTTGTGCCGGGTACACTGGTGACAATGGCCCGGTCAACACCGGCGAGCGCGTTGAGCAGGGAAGATTTTCCCGCATTCGGCCGGCCCAAAATGGCACAGGGGACACCCTCACGCAGGATGCGTCCGCGCTCATAGGTCTCCGCCAGATCATACAGCGCCCGCGTCGCATTGTGGAGAATTTCACACGCATTGTCAAACAGATGCGAGTCAATTTCCTCATCCGGATAGTCGATGACGGCGAGAAATTCCGCCACAAGATCGACGAGATACTGGCGGATTTCGCGAATGCGCGAGCCCACGGCGCCATCCATCTGCGCTGCGGCATTTTCCGCCGCCTGTGCCGTCGCGGCTGTGACCAGATCGTGCACCGCCTCTGCGCCGGACAGATCCATTTTGCCCGCCAGAAACGCGCGCTGTGTAAATTCGCCGGGCGCCGCCTGCTGCGCACCGCCGGCAAACAGTGCCGCCAGTGTCTCGGATAAAATGGCAGGTGAACCATGGCACTGAATTTCTGCCATATCCTCACCGGTATAGGAATGGGGCGCGTGCATGACACAGCACAGGCAATGGTCAATCACCCTGCCGTCACGCGCGTGCAGAGCGCCGTAGGTGAGCAGGCGGGAGGGACGCGCAGAAAGCGCGCCGCCGCCCTGCGGGGTAAAAATTTTATCTGCAATCGCAAGGGTTTGAGGTCCGGAAACGCGGATAATGCCGATCGGTCCGGAAGCAGGCCCTGTCGCGATTGCGGCAATGGTCGTGCCCATAATCTACCTCATTTCCATGAATGCTGCCGCTTACTCCGCACTTCTGTGCTCACGGGGTCCTCTGCGGTAGCCGCCGCGCGGCGCACGCGTGCCGCGCTCGAGCGCAACGACAACACGACGGTTCGGCTCAGTGCCGGTCGAATACGTTGTGACACCCTGGTAATCCTGAAGCGTCGAATGAATAATGCGGCGCTCATACGGATTCATCGGCTCTAACGTCATGTTTTTGTGGTATTTCAGCACTTTACCCGCCATTTTGCGTGCGAGACGCTGGAGGGATTCCTCGCGCTTGGCACGATAGCCCTCGGTATCAATCGCAATGCGGATATGCTCTTCCTTGCCGCGGTTGACCGTCAGGGAAGTGAGATACTGAATCGCATCGAGGGTGTCGCCGCGGCGGCCGATGACAGCGCCCATGTCCTCACCGCGGATATCCAGAATAATCTGGCCGTCCTCGCCGTCCATCGGGAACGCTTCGCCTTGAATTCCCATGCGGGACAGCAGGCCGTCGACAAATTCCTTTGCCTCGCTTGCCGGTGTGGCTTCCTCATAGGAAACGCGGACATGTGCCGGCACCGCGCCGATGCCGAAAAAGCCCGACTTTCCCTTGTTCAGAACTTCTACGCTGACGCTGTCGCGCTCCATACCCAGCTCCTGCAGTGCCAGCTCAACAGCCTCATCAATGGAAGAGGCCTGCTTTTCAATATACTTTGTCATAAACTTCGCTTACTCCCGTCTGTTATTCGTCGTCATCGACCTGTCGGCCGGCTCTGCGGGCAGCTTCTTTCTCCGCCTTAATCTGCGCGGAGCGGGCGGCAGTTTCCTTTTCCTTCAGCCGTTTTTGTTCCGCTTCTCGCGCTTTGAGCTTCTTTTTGGACACGTTTGCCGACGATGCACCGCGGTATTCGGTCTCAACACCGGCTTTTTTCGCTTCCTCCTGCTCCGCGAGCTTCATCTGATGGGCAGCCTCACGGCGTTTGCGCTCCTTTGTGATTTCGTCGTCCTCCGCCTTGTCAAACTTGACAATATACCAGGTGAGAACCAACTCCTGAATAACGGTAAAGACATTGTTGACGATCCAGTAAACACCCATAGACGCCGGAAGCGTGAAGGCAATCCACACCGACATCAGCGGCATCATGATGAGCATCGCATTCATCGTCGAATTCATCTGTACATTGCCCTGCTGCGCATTCGGATTCTGCACCTTCTGCATCTTCTGCATGACGAAGGAGGACAGCAGCGCTGTTGCGCCCGATACAATCGGGATCATCCACAGCACATTCAGTGTCGTAAACGACGGAATCGCGGACAGATCAATGCCGAAAAAGTTAAAGTCAATGTTGACCAGACCCTCTGAAACGAAGCTGGAAACCTTATCCCAGTTTTCATGCACCGTCTTTGCCAGCTGAATCTGACCGGAAATTGCGGACGCATCATAGGTCTCACCGAGCGCCTTGGCAATATTGGTGATCGTATCGGTGGAAAGACCCATCATGTAGGTCATCGGCTTGCGCACTGCGTAATACAGCGCCATCATAACCGGCAGCGTGATGAACGAAAGCAGGCAGCTGCCCATCGGATTGACGCCCTCGCGCTCATACAGCTTCTGAATTTCCTCATTCACCTTTTCTTTGTTGTTTGCATAACGCTTTTGAATTGCCGCAGACTCCGCCTGGACAATATTCATTTTCTTCATGCCCTTTTTCTGCTTGTACATAAAAGGCAGAAGAATCAGCTTGACGATCAGCGTAAACAGAATCAGCGCAATGCCGTAATTCTGTACGAGTGAAAAAATCGCCATCAGGATCAGACCGAGCGGCCTGACAATTATAATTCCGAAAAAGTCTCCCATTTGATCCTCCAAAGTGGGTAAATTGGGTAAAATAGATGTAGTTCTCCGTCAGGGCACCGGATCGTAGGGATTGTGGTGCGAAAACGGATGGCATCGCGCAATTCGTTTGCAGGCGAGCCAGCCGCCGCGAAGTGCGCCATATTTTTCAATCGCCTCCAGCGCATAAGCGGAGCAGGTAGGATTGTAACGGCAGCGCGGTCTCGTGTACGGCGAAATTGCGGAACGGTAAAATCGAATGCAGGCAAGCAGGATACGCTTTATCATGGCAGTTTCCCTTCCTTTGTCAGATTCAGTCCCAGCTGTCGGGTGCATCGCAGAAAGGCGCGCTCCATCTGTTCATAGGACGCTGTCACCGCGCGATGACGCGCAACGACGACCAGATCGGTATTCGGCCGCAGCTCATCCCTGTGCAGGCGGTAAACCTCTCGAATCAGGCGTTTGATGCGGTTGCGCTGTACTGCGCCGCCGAGCTTCACGCCCACCGTAATGCCGAGACGTCCCGCGCCGTATTTGTTGCGCAGCGCATAAACCACCAGACAATCCGAGGATGCCGAATGCCCCCGCGCATACAGCCTGCGAAAATCGCGGTTTTCCTTTAAGGTGTTTTTCATCGCCCGACTTCCTTTGTGTTCCGTTTTGCAGAACGCATGCCCTGTCACCGTTTTTTGTACCCGCACAGCAGGGGACAGGGGAACATCACGTCCCTCTCCGGCTCATTCTTTTTACTGCCGGAGCTGACAGACTGCCTTGTTTTCCGGCGCGCAGTCCGTCCGAATTGTAATTGCGCCGTCCGAAAATACGGAGAGGAATAGTTCTCCATATAACAGAAATGGACCGCCGGGCGGTCCATCGATCTGTTCACATGGATTGTGAGCCGAATTTCTCAAAAGAAACCGACCCATTCCGCTGCTCCTTGCAGAAGCAGGGGAAAATCAGTGGCTCAGGCGCTTGCGGCCGCGCGCGCGGCGACGAGCGAGAACCTTTCTGCCGTTTGCAGTAGCCATTCTCTTGCGGAAGCCGTGCACCTTGCTGCGCTGACGCTTCTTCGGCTGATATGTTCTTAACATAGTGGCTGCACCTCCATTTATCAACTATAGTTTCAATGCGTGCGGGCACCGGCAGCTGTCCGAGTCCCACCCCTTGGAAACCGGGCGGACGCCGCTGCCTGCGGCCATACACTGCGTGCGTGTACAAACTACATTATAATCAGGAAAACGGGACATTGTCAATCATTATTTGCTCAAACACACCGTTTTTTCCGTCGTCTGCTGACTTTTTTGCGGTTTTGCTTGTGAATACTGTGGAAAACCCTGTGGACACGGTGGAAATTTGGTGGTATCATTAAATTTGTATCAGTATCCGAAGGAGAAAATCTCCTGCTGATCTGAGAAAAGAACGACTCCAATTCACTTCCGGAGGGGGATTACCACGATATGAACACACCTGCCGATATCTGGAATATGGTGCTGGGACTGCTGGAAAAGCGCCTTCAGCCGGTCACCATCGACGCATGGTTTGACGATCTGACCGCTGTTGAATTCAAGGATGACACGCTGCTGCTCCACACACCGGATAAATTCAAAAAAGAGATCATCGACCAGCGCTATCTGCAGACCATCAAAGATGCACTGCGCGACCTGTTTTCCGCCGAAATTGACGTCATTGTCACCACCGGCGAAGCGCCCAAGCTCGCCCGCGACAACGACGGCGGAACCTATGATGAATATACGTTTGAACAGTTCATCGTCGGCTCTTCCAACAAATTTGCACACGCGGCCGCAACCGCTGTCGCCAACAATCCGGCCAAAAACTATAACCCGCTGTTCATCTACGGACAGTCCGGTCTGGGCAAAACGCACCTGATGTACGCCATCGCGTCCGTCGTGCGCCGCGACCATCCGTCCTACCGCATTGTCTATATCAAGGGTGAGGACTTCACAAATGAACTCATCAACGCCATCGCGGAGGGACAGGTTCAGGAATTTCGCGACAAATACCGCCTCGCCGACCTGTTTCTCGTCGACGACGTGCAGTTTATCGCCGGCAAAGACCGCACACAGGAAGAATTTTTCCACACCTTCAACGCACTGTATGAGGCGCACAAACAGATTGTCCTGACCTCCGACCGACCGCCGAAGGAAATTCACACGCTCGAGGACCGCCTGCAGACGCGATTTGAATGGGGTCTGCTCGCGGACATTCAGCCGCCTGACTACGAAACCCGCATGGCGATCATCCATGTCAAGGCGGATTCGCTCAACGTCAATCTGCCCGACGAAATTGTCAATTATATCGCCACGACGATCACCTCCAACGTGCGGCAGCTCGAGGGAACGGTCAAGAAAATCAAGGCCCTGCACGATCTGATGGAACGGGAGATCGATCTGGAGCTTGCACAGGAAGCCGTCTCCGATATTTTTAAGGAAAATCCGGGGCTGAACCCGACGCCGGAAATGATTCTGCGCGAGGTTTCCAATTATTACTGCACACCCGTGGAAAAGCTGCGCGGCAGCGGACGCTCAAAAGACACCGTTCTTCCGCGGCAGGTTGCGATGTATCTCGTCCGGCAGCTCACAGATTACTCGCTCCCGGAAATCGGAAAGGTATTTTCACGCGACCACACAACCGTTCTTCACTCCATCAACAAGGTAGAACAGTATCTGCGCGAGACGAGCGAAATGGAAAATGTCATCAAAACGCTGAAGGCAAACATCCGCGGCTGATCTTCCCAATGCATAAATATACAGGCTCAAATGACGGAAATGCGAAGGAATTCCTTCAAATTTTTCCACATATTCCTGTTAACTGTGCAGGAACATGCTGTGGAAAAGGACAGGGGTTTCGAATTATCCAAGTTTTGTCCGATTTTGTCCACACCCTCCGTGTGAAGCAAAAATCCCCATGAAATGGACACTTTCAGGACTTTTCCACATTTTCCACCTCTCTACTACTATTACTAAAAATACTATTCTATTCTGTTAGATTACACTCTGATTCGTCAGACGTCCGATGCCTGAAAGGATACGGACAGGAGACAGGATCAATGAAACAACATCCGCATACAAATGAGGAGGCGTATCATGCAGTTTTCATGTGAAAAATCCATCTTACAGGATGCCATTATGACGGCATCCCGCGCTGTAAGCAGCAAAAGCACCGTCGCCCTGCTCGAGGGTCTGCTGCTGACGGCGGAAGCCGACGGACATCTGACGCTCTGTGGATATAATATGTCCATGGGCATCCGCGCACAAATCAGCGCCATGGTTACGGAACCCGGCTCCGCCGTGCTCAATGCACGCCTGTTCGGCGATATGGTTCGCAAGCTGCCGGACGACGTCATTTCTGTGGAAACAGACGGCAATCTTCTGACAACCGTTCGCTGCGGAAAAGCGGTGTTCAATCTCGTGGCATCGGACGCACAGGAATTTCCGCAGCTGCCGGAGGTAGAAACGAGCGATCATCCCATTGTTTTGCCGCAGTTTCAGCTGAAATCCATGATTTCCCAGACAATTTTTGCGGTTTCAGACAACGAAGCCAAACCGGTGCTCACCGGCTGCCTGTTTGAACTGGAGGGAAATCAGCTCAATGTCGCCGCTGTCGACGGGTATCGCCTGAGCGTGCGCCGCGAACAGCTGGAGAACACAGCGGCACAGCCGACCCGCTTTGTCGTTCCGGGAACGGCGCTGCGCGAAATTGAACGCATTCTCACAGAATCGGATGAACCTGCGGAAATTTATCCCGGTTCCCGTCATATTCTGTTCCGCATCGGCGAAACCGTCCTGATTACACGCCTGCTGGAAGGCGAATTTCTCAATTACCGCGCTGCCATTCCGAACGATGCCGCCGCAGTCATCACGGCAGACGTCCGGAAGCTGATTACAGGCATCGAACGTGTTTCCCTGATCGTTTCGGAAAAACTCAAAAATCCGGTCCGCATGGTGTTTGACGGCAATCTGCTGCGCATGAGCTGCATCACAACCATCGGAAAATCGTATGATGAATTTGAATATGACGGCGAGGTCGATCATCTGGAAATCGGCTTCAACAACCGGTATCTGCTGGATGCGCTGCGCGCCTGCCCGGGCGATACCGTCCGCATTTCACTCAAGGGCAGTCTGAATCCGATCGTGTTCACACCGGCGGAGGGGGATTCGTTTACCTATCTGGTTCTTCCGGTCCGCCTGAAGGCAGAGTGACGGCGCGGTGCCGCAGAATGGAAAAAACTCATAAAGGAAAATATCGTTTTATGAAATATCAGGATATCAAAATCGAAACGGAATATATCAAGGCGGATTCCTTTCTGAAATTCGCCGGTATGTGCGCCACAGGCGGACATGCCAAATATCTGATTGAAGAGGGACAGCTGTCGGTCAACGGTGAGGTGTGCACCATGCGCGGCAAAAAGCTGCGCCCCGGAGACACCGTCTGTGTGGCGGACGGTCCGGCATTTCGCATCGTATGAACATCAAACAGCTGACCTTGCGGGATTTCCGAAATTATGAACAGGCGGAGCTGCAGCTCGCGCCGGGTGTCAATGTTTTCTGCGGGGAAAATGCACAGGGCAAGACCAACATCCTCGAAGCGGTCGGCCTGCTGTCGACCATGCGGCTGTTTCGCTCGGGACAAAAGCGCGATGCGATCCGCTTTGGAAGCGAACAGGCGGAGGCGGAAGCACAGTTTTTCGCACAAAAGCGCGATATGAAAATTCGTGCGGTCATTCCGTCCGCAGGGCGCGTTCAGCTGACGGTCAACGAGGTACGGCAGAAGCGGCTGTCTGACGGGGCAGGTCTGCTGCGCTCGGTGCTGTTCTGTCCGGAGGATCTGATGCTCATCCGCGAGGGCGCGGCGGCGCGGCGGCGGTTTGTCGACACCGCGCTCAGTCAGCTGCGGCCGAATTATGCGCGCTGCCTTTCGGAATATTCCCGTCTGCACGAAAACAAAATCCGCATTCTGAGGGACGCGGAGGAAAAGCCGTCCCTGCTCGACACGCTCGATGATTTTTCCTTTCGTATGTCCATGATAGGCGGACACATCATACGCTATCGCGCATACTATCTGCGCTCGCTGATGGAAAAGGCGCGGGGCATTCACGCCTCCATTTCGGGAAAGGATGAGCAGCTGGATTACGTATACCGCACGGTTTCCACCGTGTCGGATCCCTTTGCCGCGGCAAAAGAGATCGGCGCACAGCTGTGGGATCACGCCTGCGCACACCGCGCGGCAGAGATTGCGGCGCGGTCCTGTCTGTCCGGTCCGCACAAGGACGACCTTGCGCTGACGATCGGCGGAAAAAGTGCACGGTCGTTCGGCTCTCAGGGTCAGGTGCGCACCTGTGCGCTGTCCCTCAAGCTGGCGGAGCGCGACATGTTCTTTGCGGACAGCGGGGAATATCCGGTTCTGCTGCTCGACGATGTGCTCAGCGAGCTGGATGCCAGACGGCAGGATTTTGTGCTCAACCGCATCGAAAACGGTCAGGTGCTCATCACCTGCTGCGAGCCGGAAAAGCTTACACAGGTCGAGGGCGGGCGGCTGTTTCTCGTGGACAGCGGAACGGTCCGGCGCACGGTGTGACGGCGTTCGCTCCGGTTCGACAGCGTAATAACACAAAATGAAATATTTATTCGGCGAAATGCACAAGGGCGCACCTGGCATTTCGCCGTTTCTTTTCGCTTTTTGGGGTGCGTTTGGAAACAGTGCGATTTGTTCAAAAAAAGTAAGAAAAAAACGGCGAAAACTTCAAAAATATTTGAGAAAAACCGTGCAGAACTTCAGAAAAAGTGGTATAATATAAATCAGAATGCGGGGAATTTTCCCGCTGTTCAGGCAGATGTGCGGATATGTCATTTTCCGTACAGCGGAAAGGCGGTTGTCATGTATCTTCATCTGGGCCAGGATGTCATTGTTCACACGGACTCGGTTCTCGGCGTGTACGATATGGACACCGCCACATGGTCCAAGCACACGCGCGCCTTTATGTCCGCGCTCGAGAAGACGGGGCATGTCGTACCGCTGTTTGAGGATTTGCCCAGATCGGGCATTCTCTGCGAGGAGGGCGGCGTATCGGTGCTGTATCTTTCTCAGCTGTCCACCGCGACGCTGCTCAGGCGCAGCGGGCAGACTCTGCCGGAACAACAGGCGATTTGATCCGAAATCCCGTTCCATGCGGGATTCTTTCTTTCCAGGTGATTTTACAGGCGGCGGCCGGAGACCGGCGGCCGGTTCTGCCTGATCCTCTTTCCCACCAGTCCGCCGGAGAAATGGAATATATGTTATGAGCATGAGCGAAGAAATTCTGGATTTGACCGTCAGCGAAGCGTACGACGAAAATCAGATTCAGGTGCTGGAAGGTCTGGAGGCTGTCCGAAAGCGGCCGGGCATGTACATCGGCTCGACCTCCGCGCGCGGTCTGCACCATCTGGTGTACGAAATTGTCGACAACTCCATCGACGAGGCGCTCGCGGGCTACTGCACCCACATCGAGGTCACGCTTGAGCCGGACAGCGTCGTCACGGTGCGCGACAACGGACGCGGCATTCCGGTCGGCATCCATCCGCAGATGGGCATTCCGACACTGGAAGTCGTTTTGACCGTACTGCATGCGGGCGGTAAATTCGGCGGCGACGGCTATAAGGTCTCCGGCGGCCTGCACGGCGTCGGTTCCTCTGTCGTCAACGCGCTGTCCGAATGGCTCGAGGCAACCGTCTACGACGGGGAAAACAAATACACAATGAAATTTGCACGCGGCAAGACCATTTCTCCGATGCGTTCTGCGCCGTGCAGACATGAGACCGGTACGACCATTCGTTTCAAGGCGGACAGCCAGATTTTTGAAACACTGGAGTACGACTATGAAATTCTCGCCAACCGGCTGCAGGAGCAGGCGTTCCTTAACGGCGGCATTCGCATCACACTGCGCGACGAGCGCGATCCGGATGACGATGTGCGCGAGGATATTATGCACTATGAGGGCGGCATCCGACAGTTTGTCTCCTACTTAAACCGCAATAAAAATCCGCTGCATCCCGAGACCATTTATGTCGAGGGCTCGCGCGACGAGTCGATGGCAGAGGTCGCGATGCAGTATACCGACAGCTACAATGAAAATCTGCTGTCGTTTGCCAACAACATCAACACGACTGAGGGCGGCACGCATGAGACCGGCTTCAAGTCGGCTCTGACCAAGGTCATCAACGACTATGCGCGCAAGTTCGGCTTCCTCAAGGAAAATGACAGGAATTTCTCCGGTGAGGACGTGCGCGAGGGTCTGACGGCGGTCATTTCGGTCAAGCTGCGCGAGGCACAGTTTGAAGGCCAGACCAAGACCAAGCTGGGCAACTCGTCGATGCGCACGCTGGTGGAATCCATGGTGACCGAAAAGCTGACGATTTTCTTTGAGGAAAATCCGTCGGTTGCCAAGGCGATTATTGACAAGGCACAGACCGCCTCCCGCGCACGCGAGGCGGCGCGCAAGGCGCGCGAGCTGGCGCACCGGAAGAGTGCGCTGGAATCCGGCTCTCTGCCGGGCAAGCTGGCGGACTGTCAGGAGCGCGACCCGTCGCTGACGGAAATTTATATCGTCGAGGGCGATTCCGCGGGCGGCTCGGCAAAGGAAGGCCGCGACCGCCGGTATCAGGCGATTCTGCCGCTGTGGGGCAAAATGCTCAACGTTGAAAAGGCGCGTCTGGACAAGGTTTACGGAAATGACAAGCTGACGCCGATGATTACGGCGTTTGGCGCGGGCTTTGGCGAGGATTTTGATCCGTCCAAGCTGCGGTACGGCAAGATTATTCTGATGGCGGATGCCGATGTCGACGGCAGCCATATCCGCACCCTGCTGCTGACGTTCTTTTTCCGCTATATGCGTCCGCTGATCGAACAGGGCCATGTCTATATCGCACAGCCGCCGCTGTTCAAAAATACAAAGGGAAAAATCACACGGTATACCTACACCGAGCAGGAACAGGTTTCCGTGCTCGCGGAGATGGGGCAGGGCGTCGATATTCAGCGCTACAAAGGCCTCGGCGAGATGGATCCGGAGCAGCTGTGGGAGACCACAATGAATCCGGAAAACCGCACGCTGCTTCAGGTCACGCTGGAGGATGCATCGATGGCAGATGAAATCTTCACTCTGCTGATGGGCGAGAAGGTCGAGCCGCGCCGCGAATTTATTCAGAAAAACGCAAAATACGTCACCAATCTCGATATTTAACCGACAGGAAAACACATCATGGACGATATCAGAAAAAAACGGCTGCAGGCATCGGCGGACAAGCTCATGGAGGCACATGATGATCTGGTCGACCTGCTGCCGGCAAAGAAGAAAAAAGCCTCAGAGGAGGAGGCGCTGCTCGGCGATGCGATGGATTCGCTGGAGGAGGCCATTTCCTGCCTGACAGAACTGCTGGAAGAAGAGGTATAAATGAGTATCAGCTTTGAAAATCAGAAAATTATCCCGGTCGATCTGGAACGGGAGATGAAAAAATCGTACATCGACTACGCGATGTCGGTCATTGTCGGCCGTGCGCTGCCGGATGCGCGCGACGGTCTCAAGCCGGTGCACCGCCGCATTCTGTACGCGATGTATGAGGATCATCTGACCAGCGACCGTCCGTACCGCAAGGCGGCGACTACCGTCGGCAACGTGCTCGGCCGCTATCATCCGCACGGCGATGCATCCGTTTATGACGCACTTGTGCGCATGGCGCAGCCGTTTTCCCTGCGTTATCCGATGATTGACGGTCACGGCAACTTCGGTTCCATTGACGGCGATCCTCCGGCAGCATATCGTTATACCGAAGCGCGCATGAGCCGCATGGCGGCCTATATGATGACGGATATTGACAAGGAAACCGTCGATTTCATGCCCAACTTTGATGACAACCGCAAGGAACCGGTGGTTCTTCCGTCGCGTTTCCCGGGCATGCTGGTCAACGGTTCGTCCGGCATCGCGGTCGGCATGGCGACCAATATGCCGCCCCACAATCTGACCGAGGTCATCAACGGCATCTGCCATGTCATCGACAATCCGGAAGCACAGATGGAGGACATCTGCCAGTACATCAAGGGGCCGGATTTCCCGACCGGCGGCATTATCATGGGACGCAGCGGCATTCGCGCGGCTTATGCGACCGGACGCGGCAAAATTAAAGTGCGTGCGCGCACCAATATTGAGGAGATGCACAGCGGACGCCAGCGAATTGTGGTCACGGAAATTCCGTATACCGTCAACAAAGCGCGTCTGGTGGAATCCATTGCCGATCTTGTCAAAAACAAGCGCGTGGAGGGCATTTCCGATCTGCGCGATGAATCCAACCGCGAGGGCATGCGCATTGTCATCGAGCTCAAGCGCGAGGCAAATGCACAGGTCGTGCTCAACCGGCTGTACAATTACACGCAGCTGCAGGACACCTTCTCTGTCAACAATCTGGCTCTGGTCAACAATCAGCCGCGCACGCTCAATCTGCGCGAGCTGATCGATCAATATATCGAATTTCAGCGCGAGGTCATCGAGCGCCGCACGCGCTATGAGCTGAAGAAGGCGGAAACGCGCGCCCACATTCTGGAAGGTCTGAAGGTTGCGACCGACAACATTGACCGCATCATCAGCATCATCCGTGCATCTGCCAATGAGACGGAGGCCAAGCTCAACCTGATGGCTGAGCCGTTTATCATCAATCAGATTGCGCTGCTCGGCATCGTCAACGGAAAAGAAAACTTTGAATTTCACCTCGACGAAGCGCAGGCGCAGGCGATTGTCAATATGCGCCTCGGCCGTCTGTCCGGTCTGGAACGCCAGAAGATCAACGATGAGTACGACGAAATCGAGGAAAAAATTCACAGCATGATGGAAATTCTCGCGAGCCGCGAAAAAATCCTGGAGGTCGTCAAGCAGGAGCTGATTGAAATCCGCGATAAGTTCGGCGATGAACGCCGGACACAGATCGAAGCGGTGGACAATGAGATTGACATCGAGGATCTGATTGAACGCGAGGAATGCACCTATACGCTGACGCACTGCGGCTATATTAAGCGCGTGCCGACTGCCGCCTACCGCGCACAGCGACGCGGCGGACGCGGTGTCAATGCGATGGCGACGCGCGAGGAGGACTATGCGGAGACGCTGTTTATCGCATCCTCTCACGACAACATTCTGCTGTTCAGCAGTTTCGGCAAGGTCTATCGGCTCAAGGGCTATCAGATTCCGGAGACCGGACGCACGGCAAAGGGCACAAATGTTGTCAATCTGCTGCAGCTGGACAACGGAGAGACGGTTTCCGCCATGTTTGCCGTCAATGAATACGACGATTCGCATTATCTGTTCTTTGTGACGGAACGCGGCGTGGTAAAGCGCGTTGCACTGTCTGAGCTGAAAAATATCCGCCGCGCCGGTCTGCGCGCCCTGTCGATCAATGAGGGCGATCGTCTGGTGGATGTCAGACTGACCGACGGCAAACAGAATATTCTGCTTGTCACGGCAAAGGGCCGCGCAATCTGCTTCGATGAAAACGAAGTGCGCGCAATGGGACGCACAGCGGTCGGCGTGCGCGGAATTTCCCTCGAAGAGGGTGACCGTGTCATCGGCGGCGTGCGCGCCCGTCCGGAAGGTCAGGTGCTCACCATCACCGAAAACGGCTACGGCAAACGCACACCGGTCGACGAATTCAGCGTGCATCATCGCGGCGGCCGCGGCATTCTCGCCCATGCGCTCAACGAAAAGACGGGCAATATCGCCGGCACAGCTGTTGTAGATCTGGACAACGATGTCATGCTGATTACCGATGACGGCGTGCTCATCCGCACAGCAGTCGAAGATATCCGCCTGTGCGGCAGAAATACACAGGGTGTCATCGTCATGCGTACCGGTGATGATGTTCATGTCAACGCCATCACGCGGATTGAAAAGGAAGAAGACGAGGACACAGAGCTGCCTGCCGAAACAGATGCGGAAGAAATGACACAATCCGAACAACCGGCAGTGGAAATGAACCATGACAGCGAAGAATAAACATGTCACCATTTATACCGACGGCGCCTGTTCCGGAAACCCCGGACCGGGCGGCTTCGGCATCATTCTTCAATACGGGGAACATCGAAAGGAAATCAGCAGGGGCTTTCCGAATACGACAAACAATCGCATGGAGCTGCTCGGTGTGATTACCGCACTCGAAGCACTCAAAACACCGTGCACGGTCGATCTGTATTCCGACAGCAAGTATGTCATTGACGCCATACAAAAGGGCTGGGCGGTCAAATGGCGCAGCAAAAACTGGATGCGCACACCCAAAGAGCCGGCCAAAAATCCCGATTTGTGGGAGCGCCTGCTGGATTTGCTGAACGTACACGATGTGACCTTTCACTGGGTAAAGGGTCACGCGGACAATGAAAACAACAACCGCTGTGATGAACTCGCGGTGAATGCGTGGAAGCAGTTCAAATAATACTATCTGTATAAATATTTTGTTGATATACAATCAATATTGTTCAACTGCGACAGATATCGGAAAAAAGAGCAAGGGAGGGTGCGCCCAGGTACCCTCCTTTGTGTCTGTTATAAAAAGATCCGGTATATGCAGTGCGGGAGAAAAGGGGGAATCATGCGCCGGACAGACAAATTGTGGGACGGATTTTCTCTGATTCAGGATGACCGCTTTTTCAAGCTGGGACAGGACAGTGTGCTGCTGTCTGCGTTTGCCGCGCCGCCCGCGCGCGGGAATGTGATGGATTTGGGCTGCGGCAACGGTGCGCTCGGTGTGCTGCTGTGTGCGCGTTATCCGCAGCTTTCGGTCACCGGCATGGAAATTCAGCCGGAGGTCGCGGCGCTTGCGCGGGAAAATGCCGCGCAGAATGGGCTGGACAAACGTCTGCACATTGTCAATGCGGATTGGAATGACTGCCGGACGCTGTTTTCGGGCGGTTTGTTCGACTATATCGTGTGCAATCCGCCGTATTTTGCAAAAAGCAGCGGATTTTCCGCGGCAGGTGCAAACCGGCAAAAGGCGCGGCAGGATACCGCGGGCACCGCAGAGCATGCTGTGCGGGCGGCGGCATATCTCGTCAAATATGGCGGGCGCGTTGCTTTTGTCTATCGTCCGGAGCGGCTGTGCGAGCTGATTGCGGCGATGCAGGCGGTACAGCTGGAGCCGAAGCGTCTGCGCATGATACATCAAACAGCACGCGCTGTTCCGTCTGCGGTTTTGATCGAAGCGCGCCGCGGCAGTGCATCCGGTTTACAGATTCTGCCGCCGCTGCTGGTATGCGGCGAAGACGGACAGCAGACGGCGGAATACCGCGCGATTTACCACAGGGAGGAGAATTGACATGGAAAAGGGAACACTCTATCTGGTCGGCACGCCGATCGGAAATCTGGAGGATTTGACCTATCGTGCGGT
>OCTW011595683.1_pt1 | contig 22631 bp, 16 predicted proteins | sample 1539671 | NCBI WGS metagenome assembly OCTW01 (sample SAMN02144230, study PRJEB22623) | gut metagenome | biome: sheep rumen | host: Ovis aries | place: New Zealand
GAGGCGGAATAGAAAATGCCCGTTTGGGCCGAAAACACGGCCGCCTCGACAACCACAGTGCCATAGAAGGCCGGTTTTGTGTCGAGGCGGTCGTTGATGCGGAGAGCCCCCCGGGGCGAAACTTTGCCAGGGGCCTGTCGCGCGTTGCCGGAAACTACAGGATGCTGGTACGCTTGGTCCAGTCGATGATTTCGGGGATGTAGCCGAAGGCAAGGCCGGTGACGGTGTCGGCGCAGCCGTAATAGACGGCCATGCGGCCGGTAGCGGCGTCGGTGAGTGCGGCGCAGGGGAAGGCTACATTGGGCACGTCTCCCATGCACTCGTACGGGGTCTGCGGCGAAAGCAGGTAGGGACCGCTGCGGGCCAGCACTTTCCAGGGCCGGTCCAGATCCAGCAGGGCGCTGCCGAAACTATAGACATAGCCGTTGCAGCTGCGCAGCACGCCGTGGTACAGCAGCAGCCAGCCTTCGGACGTTTCGATGGGAATGGGGCCGGCGCCGATTTTCATGCACTGCCAGGCGCTCAGCTCAAAGGGAGCGGGCGCCATCACGTGGCGGTGGTGCCCCCAGAACTCCATGTCGGGCGACTCGCTGTAGAAAATGTCTCCGAAGGCGGTGTGGCCCGTGTCCGATGGACGGGACAGCATGGCATACCGGCCGCCGATCTTGCGCGGGAACAGCACGCCGTTGCGGTTGTAGGGAAGGAAGGCGTTCTCCACCTGGTGGAAAGTCTCAAAGTCGTTGGTCCAGGCCAGGCCGATGGTGGGGCCGTGATACCCGTTGCACCAGCTCACCCAGTACTTGCCGTCCAGCAGGGTAACGCGCGGGTCATAGCCATAGACCCATTCGGCCACCTCGGGATCGGCCCCGGTGAAGCGAAGCACCTCGGGCTTGATGTCCCAGTGCAGGCCGTCCTTGGAGAAGCCCGCGTGGAGGGCCATGCGGCGGTTGGTGTCGTCACAGCGGAAAACGCCGGCAAAACCGTCCTTGAACGGCACCACGGCGCTGTTGAAGATGCTGTTGGAGTCCGGAAGCAGGTCGCGGGGGATTACCGGATTCCGGGAGTAGCGCCAGAGGGGGGCGCCGGAGCCGGCCGGCCGGTCTTCCCAGGGAATGTTGGGGAGGGCGGGGCCCACAATTTTCAGATTGCTCATTTCGTCAAATTATTGATAACTACATTATTGTCTTGTTCTTGCAGGAGCCTCAGGAGGCGGCTGGCACATTCGGCCGCGGCCGACAGGGGATCCTCTTCCCGAACCGGCACCACGCAGGGAACGCCGGATCGGCGGAGATCCTCCAGAAGTTCTTTCTCTTCGGGGACGGGCACTGCCACCAGGCCGTCCACCTTCTGTGCCAGGAAAAGGTCGGCAAGGCGTCCGAAACGCACCGGGTCCTCCTGTGAATAGCCGAACAGCAGGGTGCACCCCTCCGGCAGGGTCAGTTTTTCCAGCCGGGCGGCGAACTGCCCGTAATAAGGGGCCGATGCATCCGGCAGGATGACGCCCACCACCAGCTGGCGTACCTCCCGGCGGAGGACCTTCGCCACCGGGCGGTAATTCATCCGGCGCGCCACCTCCAGGATGTGCTGCCGGGTGCTTTCTCCCACGCGGTACTTGGGCTTTCCGTCGGCCTCCAGCCGGTTGTTCATCACAAAGGAGACCAGCGCCACGGAGACGCCGGCTTCTTTTGCGATATCCTTGATGGTGACGGTTCTAGTCATGCTCGTAGCGGTCCAGTGCCTCGGCCATGAGCGAACGTCCCACCTCGGAGATTTCCTTGGCGTGGGAATAGCCGTACACGCCGTGGTAGGTGTCAAAGGGAAGACTCACCAGGATGTCCGGCTTGGTGAGCTCGATTTCCAGCCGGGCGATGGTGCAGTTCATGATGCCGAAACTGCGCTGGAGAATCTTGAAATAATTGTCCCCGGCCGACACCGGCAGGTGCTCTTCACGTCCGTCGGCCACCAGGCGGAACTCCTGCAGCGAGGTGTGGATACGCTGGAGAAGGTTCTTTTCGGCCTTCCCTTCGTTCAGGGCGGCGCGGCTGTCCAGGAACTCCTGGATGGTGGCGGCATCGATCTGGTTCACGTTGAAGCCCACCAGGATGTCTCCGGGGGTGCGCTGTACGCGGTTGAGGGGGAAGGTGTTCACCATGCCGCCGTCCACCAGCGTGCGGCCGTTCACTTCGGCCGGCTTGAACATGGACGGGATGGAGATGGAGGCCCGGATGGCTTCGAACAGCGGCCCCTCCCGGAAAATCACTTCCTCTCCGGTGAAAAGGTCGGTCGCCACCGCCGTGAAAGGGATGGGGAGGTCTTCGATATTCACATCCGGAACCCCCTCCTTGATGGCGTCCATCACCTTCTCTCCTTTGACCAGATAGTTTTTGCTGAGGGAGAAGTCCATCAGCGTAACCACGTCTATCGGATCCAGGTCGAAGAGCCACTCCTTGAAGGCGTCCAGCCCGCCGGCCGCGTAGATGCCGCCCACCAGCGAGCCTGCGCTTACGCCGGCGATGGACGTAATCTCGTATTCCCGCTCGAGCAGTTCCTCAATGGCGCCGATGTACGCAAAGCCCCGAGGCCCGCCGCTTGCAAGCGCCAGGGCAACCTTTTTCTTACTCATGGTAAATCTCGTCATGATACAGGCCGATCCCGCACAGGAGCGGTTTGGCCAGGGATTCGGTTACGCTGATCCGGATTTGGGAAGCCTCGCATTCCGGGAGAAGGAGGATGCGCTTGTAGCCCACCGTGGTCTCCCGGGCCAGGGGCGTCCAGCCATCGGCCGTGAGGGCCTCCACCGTGAAGGAGGCGATGCGCTGGCCCATGGCGATGTCTTCCTGCAACACCAGGCGGTTGAAAGGCCCCTTGGCGTCCACCGTCCAGGTGTTGCCCTTGCGTTTCACCTGGCCGGCCAGGTCCCGGGCGAAAATCCGGTCCAGGGCGCTGCGCAGTTCCATCAGGCGGACAGAGTCTGTCTCGTGGATGCGGCCGCGCGTATCCGGCGGCACATTGAGCAGCAGCAGGGAATTGCGCCCCACGCTCTCGTAATAGATCTTCAGGAGCTGCTGCAGACTCTTCACCTTGTCGTTCTCCGACGCTTTCCAGAACCAGCCCGGGCGGATGGAGACATCCGTTTCGGCTGGAATCCAGGCATTTCCGTCGCGGTCTCCTTCATTGAGCGACTTCCCTGACGGAGCGCCCTTCCCCGGGGTGAATCCCTCGGCATTCAGCGTGCTCCAGTTGGTGCGGCCGGCATAGCCTTTCTCATTGCCTACCCAGCGGCATCCGGGGCCCACATCGCTGAAAATGACGGCATGGGGCTGGTGCCGGATGACGGTTTCATTGAACAGCGGCCAGTCGTATTCCTGCTTCTTTCCGTTGGGCCCTTCTCCGTTGGCACCGTCAAACCACTGCTCAAAAACCGGCCCGTAGGCACCTCCAAGCACGCTGTCCAGCGTTTTTACGAACACGTTGTTGTACTCCGGCGTGCCGTAATGGGGGTCGTTGCGGTCCCAGGGGGAGATATAGACGCCGAACTTGAGCCCTTCCTCGGCGCAGGCCTCGGACAGTTCCTTCAGTACGTCTCCCTGGCCGTCCCGCCAGGAACTCTCCCGGACGGTGTGCTTGGACACGGGGTTGGGCCACAGGCAGAAACCGTCGTGGTGCTTGGCGGTGATGATGATGCCCTTGAAGCCGGCCGCCTTGGCGGTGCGCGCCCACTGGCGGCAGTCCAGGTCGCTGGGGTTGAAGAGGTCTTCGGCTTCCGTTCCGTCGCCCCATTCGGCACCGGTGAAGGTGTTGGGCCCGAAGTGGCAGAACATGTTCATTTCCATGCGCTGCCATTCAATCTGCTGCGGGGTGGGAGCGGCCCCGTAAGGCTTTTCGATACAGGCGGCGGCCACCAGGGCGGTGGCGGCTGCCGCAAAAACGAGGTTTCTAGTCATGGACGAGGGTAAAGCTGTAGGTGTAACTTTCATCGGCCCAGAGGGTTCTGGCTTTTTCGGGGCGGGAACCCCAGCTGTCATAACCTCCGACGCCGGTCATTCCGTAATCGATGCACACTTCGGTGAAATCCCGCACCGGCACGTCGCTGATGTGCGTCTGACTCTTGTCGAGACCGCCGTCCAGGTCTTCCACCGTCTGGCGGAGGGCGTTGAACTCGAACTCACCGGTGCTCCGGACGGTCAGACGCCCGATTTTCAGCCAGGAAGTCGCGGTATGATGCCCCGTCTCCTGCGGTCGCACGTACGGGAAGTATTCCTCCCGGGCCGATGACTTCCAAATCCGTTTGGAAGCACCGCTGGCGCGGTCGCTGTAGTTCTCCACCGGGCCTTTCCCGAAGTAGGTGAAGGCATCGTCGGCCACGCGGAAGCGGATGCCCAGGCGGGGGATTTCCATCCGCTCGGAAGGGGCGGTGGTGACATCCACTTTCAGGGAGCCGTCGGGGAAGACGGTCCAGCTCTCTTCGGCCCGCACGCCGCTGCCCTTCACGGCAATCACCACGGTGCCGTCTTCGTTTTTCCGTGCCCGGACACTGGTGGGGACGGGAACCTTCCGGAACTGCTGCAGGCGTTTCGGAGCGCGGTTGCCGTAGTCGTTGTCGGTGGGGGCCCTCCAGAAGTTGGGCTGCACGCCGAAGTCCGGCAGAACGGCATCGGCCCCGTTCACTTGCCAGGATGTCACGCTGCAGCTTGTCTTGTCGAAGACCAGCTCCACCTTTTTGCCGCGTACCACGATCCGGGTGTCGCCTTCCGTATAACTGAGCTCTCCCTTGGCCTTGTGAACGACGGGAACGGAAGTGTCCTTGAGCAGATATTCGTCACAGGCCACAACGTCTTTTCCGTCCAGCATTTCAAAGAAGATGCGGTACTGCCCGGCGCGTTTCATGCGGGGAAGCTTTACCCGGAATTCCTCGGCCTCCTGGGGAGCGGTGCGGAAATGGATCTTGCGCCGCAGCCACCAGAACGGACGCTTGCCGTTCCGCTCCACCCAATAGCGAACCTTGTATTGGCCAAGGTCGGTGAAATAGTGGCGGTTGAAGACGGAGAAAACGCCCTTCTGCATATCTACGGGGGTGATGGAAATGTTCTGGTAAACGTGCTTGACCTCGTAGAAGGCGGGGTGCGGCTCACGGTCCGGATTCACAATCCCGTTGCAGCAGAAATTGCCGTCGGAGGGGGCGTTGGTCCCGTAATCGCCTCCGTAGGTCCAGCCGCGCTCCCGGTCATACAGACCCTGGTCCACCCAGTCCCAGATATAGGCACCCTGGAGCTGCTTGTAGGCATAGATCTGTTCCCACTGCAGGTCCAGGGAACCGCTGGAGTTGCCCATGGCATGGCTGTACTCGGAAGGGCACACCGGGCGCTCGGAGAACGTCTCTCCCATGCGGTGGAACCATTCGGCTCCGGGGTATTGGGGGACGATCAGGTCGGTATTCCAGTCATACTCCGCCCGTTCATATACCACGGGCCGGTTCTGTCCGTTCTCTTCCAGGGCTTTGAGTTCCTTGTAGGCGTTGTAGAAGTTGACGCCGTTGCCGGCTTCGTTTCCCAGCGACAGCAGGGTGACGCAGGGATAGTTGGCCGTGCGGTAGTACATGTTCAGGACGCGGTCGATGTGCTTGGCATACCACTCGGGCTGGTTGCCCAGGGTGCGTTCCGGCTTGTAGCCCATTCCGTGGGACTCGATATTGGCCTCGTCATACACATAGAAGCCCAGCGAGTCGCAGAGCTCGTAGAACTCCCGCGGCTGCGGGTAATGGCAGGTGCGCACGGCGTTGATGTTGGCCTGCTTCATCAGAAGGAGGTCTTCCAGGATATTCTCCCGGGTCACATAATGGCCGGTGTAGGGGTTGTGCTCATGGAGGTTCACGCCTTTGAACTTCACCGGCTGTCCGTTTACCAGGAACACGCTCACCTGTCCGGACTTGCCGGGAACCTTCTTGATTTCCAGCCGGCGGAATCCCACCGGGAAGCGGGTGTACTCACCGTTTACCTTCAGCAGGAGGGTGTAGAGTTCGGGGGTTTCGGCCGTCCAGTGACGCACGCCGGGCAGGCTGTCGGTCACCGTGCTCATGTGTCCGCTGAACTCGAAGGAGGCGTCGGCCAGGGTGCGGCCGTCCTTGTCAATGAGTTCGTAAGCCGCCTCCACGGGGGCCGATGAGCGCATCCGGAGGCGGAAAACGCCGGTCTCCAGGTCTTCGGTCAGGGTGGACACCACGCTGAAGTCGAATCCACAGTCCTTCTTCTCGCTGGAAAGGTACACGTCCCGTTCCAGGCCGGAAATGCGCCAGAAATCCTGACACTCCAGGAAGGTCCCCTGGGAATAACGGAAAATCCTCAGGTTCAGGAGGTTCTCCCCGTCTTTCAGGTAGTCGGTGATGCGGAAGCGGGCCAGGTTCTTGGAATCTTCGCAGTAACCTGCCTCATGGCCGTTCACATAGACATAAGTTCCGCTCTTGGTTCCGCAGAGGTTCAGGTAAACCTCCCTTCCCTTCCATTCTTCGGGAACGGTGAAACTGCGCTGGTACCAGGCTCCGGGAATCTCTTCCGGGAGCTTGCCCGCCACGGGGAGGTTGGGCCTGGGGCAGAACTCGTAGGGATGGTTCACATAGATGGCGGTTCCATGTCCCTGAACCTCCCAGTTTCCCGGCACCTGGATCTTATCCCAGGAAGAGGGCTTTTTTTCGGCCTGCAGGATGTTGTCAAAATACTTGAAATCCCATTCTCCGTTCAGGCTCAAGTAGTTTTCGCTGTCCCGGAATCCTTTGGAAAGGGCATCTGCCCGGTTGGCGAAATAGACTACTTCCGTACGGCGGGAATCGGCATTCACCGAAGTGGTCTGAATGTCCTGCCAGAAGGGCAGGAGGGTGGCAAGAATAAAGCAGATCATAAGCTTGTCGTTATTGTTTGGCGGATGTCTTCCGAGGAAGCGCCCGCCTGGATTTCAAAATCGCCGCTTTCCACGACACGTTCGTAGGAAGTATTCACCAACTCGAAGGCGCTGCGCGGAACGGGAAGCGTCACTGTGACGGTCTCTCCCGGGTCGATGGAAACCCGCCGGAAGGCGCACAACTGCTTGCGCGGCCGGACGGTGGAGGCCACCAGGTCCCTCACGTACACCTGCACCACCTCGTCGCCGGAGAGGCTGCCGGTGTTGGTCACATCCACGATCACCGTGGCATAAGCCTTGTCATTCTGAGCGTCCGCGAAAAATCTCAGGTTGGAATACTCGAACGTCGTATAACTGAGTCCGTAGCCGAAAGGATACAGGGGCGCCTGCGATTCTTCTACATAGTCATGGCTGTAAGGCATCTTCCGGTTGTAATAGACCGGGAGCTGCCCCACGCTGCGGGGAACGCTCACCGGGAGGCGTCCGGCTGGGTTGTACCGACCCAGCAGGACATCGGCCAGGGCCGTTCCGCCTTCCTGTCCGGGGTACCAAAGGGTGAGGAGGGCATCGGCCTCTTCGGATGCCCAGTTCTTGTCTAGCGGCCGGCCTTCGACATAGACCACCACCAGCGGTTTTCCGGTGGCTTTCAGCTCTTTCAGAAGCCGGGGCTGCAGGCCCAGGAGGTCCAGCGAGCTGCGGTCGAAGCCTTCGCCGGCGTCCATGTCGGAGACGGCGGCTTCGTCCACCACCGCCGCGCCGGTGTCAATGTATTTGGTCTTGAAGTCCCGCGCCGATGAGCCGCCCACCACGGCCACCACCACGTCCGAGCGGCGCGCGGTCTGGACAGCCTCTTCAATGGTGTTGGATCGGGTGTCCCGCACGGCGCAACCCTTCACGTAGGTGACGGCGGCTCCGGCGTTCTGCAGGCCTTTCAACATGGTGACGATGTTTTCCGGGTCCTGCGGGGCGGTGTAGTCACCCAGCTGGTTGTACATATTGTCGGCATTGGGTCCTACGAGGGCGATCCGCGTGCCGGTCTTGAGCGGCAGTACGCCGTTGTTTTTAAGGAGGGTGACGCTTTCCCGGGCTACCCGGGCGGCCACGGCCACATGCTCCGGACTGCGTACTTCGCGGCCATTGTCCTCGGGAAGATAAGGGTTGTCAAAGAGCCCGGCCTTGAATTTTCTCACCAGCACCCGTTTCACGGCACGGTCCAGGGTGGCCATGGAGACGCGGCCGGCCTCCACCGATTCCTTGAGGAGCGAGAAACAATGCCCCCCCAAATCTACGTCCACACCGGCGTTGATGGCCATTTCGCCGGCTTCCTGCCGGTTTTTGGCCACGCGGTGGCTGGTAAAGATGCCGTCAATGCTTTCCAGGTCGCTCACCACGAAACCGTCAAAGTTCCAGCGGTCGTGCAGCACGCCGGTGAGGAGTTCCTTGTTGCAGGTGGTGGGGATGCCGTCGATGGAGTTGTAGCTGGTCATCACGCTCAGGGCGCCTGCATCGATGGCGGCCTTGAAAGTGGGCAGCACGTTTTCTTCCAGGTCCCGGGTGCCGATATGGCTGGGACTTCCGTTGTGGCCGCCTTCCGGAATGCCATAGGCAACAAAATGCTTTAGGGTGGAGATGACGCCTCTGGAGGAAGTGCCCCGCACCAGGGCGGATGCCATCTCGGCCGTGAGGAACACATCTTCGCCGTAGGTTTCCTCCACGCGAGACCAGCGGGGCTCCCGGGATAGGTCGATTACCGGCCCGTAGCCGATAGTGCCGCCTACAGCCATGAGTTCGTCCCCAATCACTTTGCCCACTTCGCTGATGAGGTCCGTGTCCCATGTGGCGCTGAGGCCGATGGAGGTGGGAAACACGGTAGTGCCGATGGCCATGTGGCCGTGCGGCGCCTCTTCGGCCAGCAGGATGGGAATGCCCAGGCGGGTGGAGTCGATGGCATAGCGCTGGAAAGCGTTGAAGGCCTTCACCGCGAGGGCCGGACAGAGGCCGTTCTCCAGCGTCTTGCGCGTCCAGGGATCGGCCCGGAAAGCGCCCCAGAGCATGCCTCCGTGCTGTTCCCGGATGAATTTGCGGTAGGCGTCCGTGATACGGACGTCGTCGTCCACCTTCTCGTACATGGGCCAGCCCAGGGGACAGAGGATCTGTCCCAGTTTTTCCTCCACGGTCATCCGGCCGATGAGGTCGTCGGCCCTTTCTTCGGCCGTACGCGATGCATCTTTGTACAGGGGCGTCTTTTCCCCGCAGGCGACCAGCGCCAAGGCTGCTGCACCGGCCATCATCCATTTTTTCATTTCTCTAAGTCTTCCACCAGTTCGTAGTCCAGGAGTTTCTGTTCCAGGGAGGTGCTTTTCACGCGGATGCGGATGGGGTCTCCCAGGCGGAGGGAACGGTGGGTCCTTCGGCCCACGGCGCGGTAATGGTCTTCGTCGAATTGGAAGAAATCGCTCTTGATGGTGCGGTAGGGAATCATTCCCTCGATCTTGGTGGGTTCGATTTCCACATAGACGCCCCATTCCGTGACGCCGGAAATATGGCCGTCGAATTCCTGTCCCACTTTGTCCTGCATGAATTCCACCATCTTGTATTTGATGCTTTCGCGCTCGGCCTCGGCGGCCACCACCTCGCGTTCCGAGGCGTGCTTGCACTGAAGGGTGTAGTAGTCCAGGCTGGCCGAATCGGCCCCGTTCAGGTACTGCGCCAGCAGGCGGTGTACCATCATGTCGGGATAGCGGCGGATGGGTGAGGTGAAGTGCGTATAGAAGCGGAAGGCAAGCCCGTAGTGGCCGATGTTGTCGGTCGAGTAGCAGGCCTTGGCCATGGAGCGGAGGGCCAGGATCTGGATGGCGCCCAGCTCGGGCTTGTCCTTGGCGTCCACCATGAGACCGTTCAGTGTCTTGGCAATCTCCCTGCCGTTTTCGATGGGCCCCACCTTGTAACCGAAGTGGCCGGCGAAATCCCTCAGGCCGCTCAGCTTTTCCAGGTTGGGTTCGTCATGGATGCGGTAAACGAAGGTCTTGGCCTTCGAGAGCGCCTTGCCGCCCATCTTTCCGCCGGTGGCCACGAATTCCGCCACGGAGCGGTTGGCCAGCAGCATGAATTCCTCGATGAGCCAGTTGGCCTCCCTGGAGAATTTCTGGTGTACGCCGATGGGTTTTCCGTTCTCGTCGATGTCCACCTTCATTTCCGGGCGGTCGAAGTTCACGGCGCCGTTGTCGAAGCGGCGTTTGCGCAGTTTCATGGCCAGGCCGTTGAGGATGAGGACGGCTTCCTTCACGCTCTCCGGCACCACACCGCATTCCGTGCCCGCGCCAAACTCCTGTTGCATGGCATCGGCCCCGGCGTCGATGACGTCCTGGGCGCCTTTGTAGTCGAAGCGGTAGTCGGAAATGATTTCCGTGCGGCCGAACCAGGGGTTGATGACCTTGGCCTGCGGGGTAATCTCAAAGACGGCGGAGAAGCACAGCTTCTCTTCCCCGGGACGCAGGGAACACAGTTTGTTGGAAAGTTTCTCCGGCAGCATGGGGACGGTGCGGTCCACCAGATAGACGGATGTGCCGCGTGCCTGGGCCTCCTTGTCCACCTCCGTTCCGGGAAGCACGTAATAGGTGACGTCGGCAATATGGACGCCCACTTCGTAGTTGCCGTTTTCCAGTTTGCGGAAACTCAGGGCGTCGTCGAAATCCTTGGCGTCCGTAGGGTCGATGGTGAAAGTGAGCACCGGGCGGAAGTCCCTGCGGCCCTTGCGGTCCTTGTCGGTGATGGTGTCGGGAATCTGGTCGGCCGCATTCTCCACAGCCTTTTCGAAACGGTAGGGGAGTCCGAACTCCGCCAGGATGGCATGCATCTCGGTTTCGTTCTCGCCGGGCATGCCCAGCACATCCACCACATGGCCTTTGGGACAGTTGGCCCCCCGCTCCCAGCCGTCCACCACGGCCGCCACCTTCATGCCCCGCTGTCCGCCTTCCGGCACCGGCACCTCGATATCGTAGGGCATGGTCTTGGAGCTCATGAGCACCCAGGCCTGCTTTCCCACGATGTGGAGGATGCCCACGAAAGGCTTCCCGGAGCGTTCCAGGATGGCGATTACTTCTCCGCTGCGGCGCTTGGCCGCACCGGTTCTTTCCTGTGTGACCGCTACCCGCACGCGGTCTCCGTGCAGGGCACCGCGGGTTTTGGTCGCTTTGACATAGACATCTTCTTCCTGTCCTTCGATGTGGATGAAGGCAAAACCTTCACGGGACATCTGGACAATTCCCTCGAATTCGGGGACGATACGTTTTTTCTTGTGATTCTTCCGGTTGGGACTGTTTTTTCGTCTGGACATGTTACTCGATTATGTTCGAGTACAAAGATACGCATAATTTGCTAAATCAGCGAAACCAACAGAAAGACAAAGTGTGCGATGATGCCGGCGCAGAGTCCGGCGACGGCATGGGCGCTGATGGCCTTGGAGATGACTTTGCGGTAGCCCAGGGAATCCAGCATGGCGGTATGGGTGGAGAGGAAGCCGCTCCAGCACATGCCGATGGCGGTGAACACCGCGATGGCGTTGCCGTCCAGGATGCCCGCCGCATTGAAAGCAGGCAGCAGCCCCAGGGAAGCGCCCACGGCGCCGAGGGCCGTCATGGGGAAGGCGATGAGTTCCATGTGTTCGAAGCCGAAGAGCCATTCGAATACCCAGTGAATCTTTTCGGCCAGCCAGGGCAGGATGGGAACGCCCTGGGAGGAAGAGCCGTCATACGCGCCGGAAGGGCCGGTGCCGAAGGTAATCATGATCACCGCCGTGGTGATGATGAGAACGCCGGGAATAATCTGAAGGCCCAGTTCCACCCCGTTCTTTCCTCCGTCCAGGACCGCGTTGAGAAAACGCATGAAGACGCCGTCTTTCTTGACCTCTTCAACATGTTCATCCTCAATGATTTCCGCCACGTTGTCCTGCACCGGAGAATCCAGCTCCGGGTAGGCTTTCAGGCAGCTGCGCTGCATGATGCGGGTGCTGATGACGGAACCGCAGAAAGCCCCGAAAAGGCCCACCAGGGCCCCGGTGAGCTGTCCGTAGCCGATCATCGTGATAATCACCACGAAGCCCATGCCGAAAGCCGTTCCGAAGTTGGTGAGGGAAATGAGCTGGTATTTTTTGAAATAGGCGCTGAAGGTCTTGTCCTTGGACAGGGCAATGATGGCCGGGTTGTCGGACAGGAATGTCATCACGGCACCCAGGGCCGCCACGCCGGGAAGGTTGTACAAGGGCTTCATGAGCGGCCGCAGGAAGCGCTCCAGCAGCGTCACCACGCCAAACTCCGACATCAGCTTGGAAAGCGCGCCGGTAAGAACGGTAATGCCCATCAGATAGAACACGGTATTGAGCAGCAGATCGTGCGCGGTGTTCATGATGGTCTTGAGCATGTTTCCGCTTCCCATCCGGGAACCCAGGAGCGAGAAGACAGACACCAGCAGAAGGAGGAATACCAGGGCTTCCACCGTGGAACGGCGAAGATGTAGTTTCTTCATAAATAATTACTTGACAATATGTAAGCAGAAAGAGAGCCCCAGGCTCAGGTTTAGTTTGCGGCTGCGGTTGTCGGCCCATCCTATCGCGTGCAGGCGGATGTTCCGGTTTCCCAAGGGGAAATACTCCAGGCCGCCGCCGCCGAACAGATAGCGGCTTCCGGGGGCGACGGTGAGGTCGTAGGCAATGCCGTCGGCGTCCACATTGGAGGCATCGTTGAAGTCCCATCCTCCCTTGGCGGAGAGAACCCACTGGCTGTTGATCCGGTACTCCAGCCTGGCCACCACGGAACCGTCGAATCCGGCCGATTTCTGGATGAAGGAACGACGGTACATCAGGTCCAGTTCCAGCGCGGCCGGCCCCGCCTCGAATCGGTTGCCGAGGGACAGGTAGCCCATGTGATGATGATGGGGATCGTCCATCCAGTTGATGCCCCAGATGGTTTTCCACCAGGGCGCGACCTGTCCCATCCAGCCCAGGCTGGCGTTGTAAACGTTGGGGTGGCCGTAATGCAGGAGCGAACTGCTGAACTGGAACTGGAGCATCTGCTGCTTCGTGGGAGAGAACATGAGCGTCCCGCCCAGGGCATACACCTGCGCGATTTTATCGGCAAAGTCGCTCCAATAGTAAAGGTCGATGGGCGCGTCGTCCCACTCAAATCCGCCAATGAAGATGGGCAGTTTGCCGGCATTGACGCTCCACTTCGGGGCGAAATCCCAGGTGAGGGTCAGGATGTCGGTGGCGTTGAGCGGGTTTTTGGGGTCGTGGAAAGGCTTGGTGAAGCGCTGGCGGAGCTGATAGGTAAGCGTTGGGATAATCTTCCCCTTTACATGGAGGTTCAGATAGTCTCCGCTGAGGGATGTCTTGTTCCCGTAGAGGTTCCCGCTGACGCGGGTTTCCATAAAAACATATTCAACCTGGGCATGTGCCGTCAGGGCGGCAGCCAGGAGAATGAGAAGGGGCAGAATGGTTTTTCTCATCAAGTCTTGTGGTTAGTGACGGCAAAGATAGCAATAAATTGCGTACCTTTGCAGCCTATGCAGAAAAAAGAATTGGAAATTATGGCACCGGCCGGCAGTTTCGACTGCCTCACCGCCGCCATCGAAGGCGGGGCCGATTCCATCTACTTCGGAATAGGCCGGCTTAACATGCGTTCACACTCGGCCAATAACTTCTCCCGGGACGACTTGCCGGAGATCATGCGCATCTGCCGCGCCTATGGCATCAAGGCCTACATGACGCTGAACATTACCCTGTACGGGGAGGAACTGCAGGCCGCCTACGAGACCCTGGATGCCGCCAGGGCCGCCGGGGTGGACGCCGTCATCGCTTCCGACATGGCCTGCATCCTGTACTGCCGGAAAATCGGCCTGGAAGTGCATATTTCCACGCAGCTGAGCATCTCCAATGTGGAGGCCCTGCGTTTTTACGCCCAATGGGCAGACGTGGTGGTCCTGGCCCGCGAACTGAACCTGGAGCAGGTGAAAGCCATCCATGATGCCATTGTGGCAGAGCAGATTACGGGACCTTCCGGCCATCTGGTGCGCATAGAGATGTTTGCCCACGGGGCTTTCTGCATGGCCATTTCGGGCAAGTGCTACCTGTCGCTGGACGCCTATGGGGCCAGCGCCAACCGGGGTGCCTGCCTGCAGGCCTGCCGCCGGGGGTACCTCCTTACGGACTACGAGACCGGCAACGAAATCCATATCGACAACAAATACATGATGTCGCCCAAGGACCTCTGCACCATCGGATTCGTGGACAAGTTCGTGGAGGCCGGCGTGAAGGTTTTCAAAATCGAGGGCCGCGCCCGCAGTGCGGACTACGTGAAAACCACCGCCGAATGCTATCGCCAGGCGGCCGATGCCGTGGCGGAGGGCCGCTTTACCCCTTCGCTGGCCGCCAGGCTGGAAAAGCGCCTGGCCACCGTCTTCAACCGCGGCTTCTGGGACGGATACTACCTGGGGGCCTACATGGGTGAGTGGAGCGCCAAGTACGGCAGCAGCGCCACCCGGCAAAAGGTGTATGTGGGCAAGGTAACCAATTGGTTCGCAAAGATTTCCGTGGCCGAAATCCAGGTGGAGGCGACGGACCTCGGCCGCGGCGAAAGACTGCTGTTCATCGGCCCCACCACCGGTATGCTGGAAATGGTGGTGGAAGACCTTCGCGTGGACCTGGAACCCGCCGATGTGTGCCGCCAGGGTGCCCGCTGCTCCGTTGCGGTGCCGCTGGACGCCATGCCCGAAGACCACATCAACCCCGACGCCGCCCCTTCCGAACGCATCCATCCCCGCCGCGGAGACAAAGTCTTTCTCTGGCGGGAGGTTTAGCTGCGTTTCTTACCAGCTGATGGAGGGCTGCCTGAGGGCTTCGTGCAGCTGGTCGTCGTAGCGCAGGCGAACCTGGATGCCGGCTTCCTGGAAGTAGTAGCGAACCACGATTTCTTCCTCGATGAAGGGGATGATTTCTTCTTTCTTGAGCCGGAGGAACGTTTCCTTGTCCATCTCCAATGATTTCTGGAGGGCGTCCAGCTCGCCGGAGAGCGTTTCGGTGAGACCGTCTTCGGCCAGGGATTTTTTCATTTCGTCAAAGAGGGCGCGGGCCTGGGAACGGTAGTCGAAGTCCTTGTCGGCCGCAAAGGCGATAAAGTCTTCGTAATCCGTGAAACGGAAGTCCTCCACGGCGGGGATGCTCTCGTGCCGCCGCACATAATCCAGGGCATACTGCTCCAGAACGCCGCTGTACACAACCGAATAGGTGAGGCGCGAGTAGCGGTGGGCTTTCACGGTGAAGTCGGGGGTGATGCCGCCGCCGTCCCGCACCGTGCGGCCGTGCGCGGTGGTGAAAGTATGGGTGAGCGAGTCGGGGATGTGGCCCACGCTGCCGTCCTCGTTGCGGCGCGAGTAGTCGATGGCCTGCACGCATCGGCCCGAAGGGGTGTAGTACTTGGCGGTGGTCACCTTGAGCTGACCGTCGTAGGGCAGGGGACGGATGCTCTGCACCAGCCCTTTCCCGTAGGTGCGCGTCCCTACGATGGTGGCGCGGTCATAGTCCTGCAGGGCGCCGGAGACAATCTCCGAGGCCGATGCGCTGCCGCCGTCCACCAGCACCAGAATGGGGATTTCGGTGTCGATGGGGTCGGTGCTGGTCTTGTAAATCTGTTCCTTGGCGGCTTTTCCCTTGGAGGTGAGGACGACGGAACCCTTGGGAACGAAAAGCGAGACGATGTTCACGGCCTCGCTCATGACGCCGCCGCCGTTGCCGCGCAGGTCCAGCACCAGGCGCTGCATCCCCTGCGCCTTGAGCTTGTGGTAGGCGTCGCGGATGTCCTGGCCCACGCCGTCGGTGAATTTGCTCAGGAAAATGTAGCCGTCGGCTTCATTGAGCATGCCGGCATATTCCATGGAGGGGAGGACGATGCGCTCCCGCACAACGGGGACATCCACAACGTCGCCGGCTTTCCAGCTTTCTCCGCTGCGGAGTTTCTTGACCCTCAGGACCACGGTGGTGCCGGGCTTCCCGCGCATTTTTTCGCTGCAGTCCCCGCTCTGGAGACCGTGGGTGGATACGCCGTCGATGGCTTCGATCTCGTCTCCGCAGCGGAGGCCCGCCCGGGCGGCCGGAGAGTTGAAATAAGGCTCGTTGATGAGAACGTTTCCGTTCACGTCCGGCTTATAGATGAGGGCGCCCACGCCGCCATAAGAGCTGCTGAGCATCAACTGGAAATCTTCCTGCTCTTCTTCGGGAACATAGACGGTATAGGGGTCCAGGGCTTCCAGCATGGCGTCCACGGCGGCCCGCTCGATGCGGCCCACATCCAGAGAGTCCACGTAGGAGCGGTTCAATTCCTTGAGGATGGCGTTGCTCACTTCCACCCATTTGCCCAGGGTGAAAACTTTGGACTGCGCGCCGGCGCAGATGGAAAAGGCCGCCAGGGCGACCATGACAAGACTGATTCGTTTCATGACAGCACAAAGATAGCAAAAAATGTGCTATCTTTGCGGCGGTTAATCAGGATGGAAATATGAAATTGGTTTTCGCAACGGGCAACCCCGGAAAACTCCGGGAAGCAGCAGAAATTCTGGGTGAGGGTTTTGAGCTCGTTACCCCCGCAGACGTTGGAATTGCCGAAGAAATCCCCGAGACGGGAAACACCCTCAGGGCCAATTCCATGCAGAAGGCAGACTATATTTATAAAAAAACGGGGCTGGATTGTTTTGCCGACGATTCCGGCCTGGAAGTGGATTTGCTGGGCGGCGCTCCCGGAGTGGAGACGGCCCGTTATGCCGGCCCGGAAAGGAATGCCGACGCCAATATGGCCAAGCTCCTCAGTGAGATGGCTCGCCGGGAGAAGGAGGCCTCGATGGCCCGCACCAACGGTGTCACCACTGCCAGGGCTGCGCGGTCGGCCCGGTTCCGGACGTCGGTCACGCTCATCATCGGCGGAGAGCATCATTTCTTCGACGGCGTAATGGAGGGACGCATCGCCTTGGAGCGTGCGGGGGAAGGCGGCTTCGGCTACGACCCCATCTTCATCCCCGAGGGATATACCCTGACCAACGCCCAGCTGGGCGAGGAAGTGAAAAATGCCATTTCACACCGTGGCAAGGCTCTTCGCGCCATGGCGGAATACCTGCGTGGATAACATTGAACTCATAGTGCTGGCTACCACCAAGGTGGGAGAGAACGCGCTGGTGGTTCACACCCTCTCGCGGGAGCATGGCCGTCGCGGTTTCCTGGTGCGGCCTGGCAAGAAGGCCGGCATGGCCCTCTTCCTGCCGCTGAACATTCTGGAGGCCGATGTGGTGGAAAACCCCAAATCCAATCTCTGGGGGCTTAAAAACATACTTCTCAAGGACGGCTTGCAGGGAATCCGGGGCAACCTTTATAAAAACACCATGACGCTCTTTCTGTCGGAGGTGCTCTTCCGCACGGTGCGGGACGGCGCTTTCGAGGACGGCCTGTACGAGTGGTGCCTGGGGTCCATCCTTACCCTGAACGAACTGGAAAGCGATTTTTCCAATTTCCATATCCGTTTTCTGCTGGAGTTGGCCGGGGCGCTGGGCTTCCGGCCCAGCTTCGACGACATCGCCCCGTTCGCCAAGGAGAATCTGCGCGATCTGAAGCCTTTCCTGGAACGGGGTTTCGGGGAGTCCATGCTGGTGCCCCTTTCCGGCGCTTCCCGCAATGCGCTCTGTGAGTGTCTGCTACAGTATCTTTCCTATCATACGGAGCAATCCATCCAGGTGAAGTCCCTCTCCGTTCTGCGGGAACTTTACCGCTGACGCTGTTTGCTTTTTGGACGGGAATGCATATCTTTGAAGCATGAAAAAGATCGCATTCCTGGCAGCGCTGTTTGCCTTTTTGTCCTGCGGCTCATCGGATAAACCGGATCCGGAGCCCGTTCCGGAGCCTGTTCCCGACGTCGTTTTTGCAAAGGGGGCCGATATCAGCTGGGCCTCCGAGATGGAGGCCGACGGCCGCAGTTTCAAGAAAAAAGACGGCACGGCGGCCCCGCTCCTGGAGGTGCTCAAAGACTGCGGCTTCAATGCCATCCGCCTGCGCGTGTGGGTGAATCCCTACGGGGGCTGGAGCGGCAAGGGAGACGTGTTGGCAGCGGCCCGGAAGGTGAAAGCCGCCGGGATGGCCCTGATGGTGGACTTCCATTACAGCGACTTTTTTGCCGATCCCGGCCGCCAGCTGGTTCCTTCGGTCTGGAAGGCCGATGCCGATGACGTGAACAAGATGGCGGCGCACGTGACGGACCATACCAAAGATGTTCTCAGCGCCCTCAAGGGCGCCGGCGTGGACGTGAAGTGGATTCAGATCGGCAATGAGACGCGCGGGGGCATGCTCTATCCCGCCGGACAGCTGAATTACGCTCGGAAAGGGGAGGAGTTCGCCGGTTTCGTGAAGCTGTACAATGCAGGGTACGATACCGCCAAGGCCATTTTCCCGGATGCCTTCGTGATGCCACACCTGAACAACGCTTTCGATTCCTCCAACAACGCCTGGTGGTTTGGCCAGTTCAAGGCCCAAGGCGGCAAGTTTGACATGGTGGCGCTCTCGCATTATCCGCAGTATGAGGCGGATCCCGCCGGCACCAACGCCAAAGCAGTGTCTTGCATCAAATCCGTGGCCGCCGCCATGGGCGTTCCGGTGATGATTTCCGAAGTAGGCGTGAAGAGCCGGGCCCATGAAGCATCGGCGAGGTCGCTTCTCAAATCCTTTATGGACGAAGTGCGCAAGATTGACAAGTGTGCCGGCGTCTTTTACTGGGAACCGGAAGCGGACGGCGTCTGGAAGCCGGAAATCTACACCAAACCCGCCGAGCTCTCCAAGTACAGCGGCAAGTCGGAAACCGCCGCGTGGAACGCCTACGACCAGGGCGCCTTCACCACCGCCGGCGCTCCTACTTCCGTCCTCGACGTCTTTGCCGACTGATAAAAATGAACGGCATCCCTCCCCAAGGATGCCGTTCGGGTATATAAAACGAACTTAACAAATAGACATGAAATTGCTTCAATGTCCGTGGGCAAAGTTACAATCTTTTATTCGAAAAACAAATTTTTCTTACAATTTTTCATAATTAAATATTTTAATATTGGAAAGTGTAATTTAAGGACCTGCTGTTCATGCGCTTACAGAAGTGCGACCAATGCATCGTAATACCGCTTGGAGACAGGGATGGGCTTGGTTCCATTGTGGTCCAGTTGGGCAAGCGCATAGCCGCTGGCATCTTTCCGAAGCAATTCCACATGGTTGGCATTGATATAGAAGGACCGGTGACAACGCAGCAGGCCATGCCGGAGCAGCATTTCCTCCAAGGCCCGCATGGAGGAACGAAGGGTGAATTCCTTCACGCGTCCATTGTCCAGATGGACGATATGCACATAGTTCTCCTCCGCCTCAATATATAACACCGCCTCGGAAGAGACGACCAGTTTGAGCCGCTTCTGCTCGTCATAGAAGCGCAGCAGCGTGCGTTCGTCCACACGGGGAGCCGTGCCCGCTTTTTCATCCAGCACGTGCAACTGCACAGCCATGGTGAGGATGGAAAGCGGAAAAACCAGGATCCCGGCCGTGTAAAGCACACAAACGGACATCGTCTGGAAATAGGTATGCTCCGCGGCCCAGCCTATGCCCAAAGGGATGGACATGAAAAGCCCGCTCAGCACCACTTCTCCCACACACCACAATATGTATAAGGACCAGTTCAGGTCCAGATGGCGCTTCAGAATATACAAAAGCATCCTGGAGAGGGACATGACAGCCAGCACAATAAGGGTGCAGATGATGAGATTCAGCGTGAAAAGCCCCCGTCCCGCATTTAACAGCTCGCTGATATGGAACGGGTCATACGCCAGAACGAACAGGAAAAAAAACACCGGAACCACCGTAAAGAACATTACATGGGACGGCATTTTGTAAAAGGTTCTGGAAATGGTTTTCATACGTCACTATTTAATGGGACAAAGATAAGAAAAAATATTTTTTCGTCCCAGAATCGGCACTTTTGTCCCGTATGCACAATTTTAGTCCCTAACCGTTCGTCCCTATGACATTTATTTTACAGAATAGGGCGTCCATGCTACTTTTGCCATACAACCCGAAAAGATTTGAAGACATGAACACACAGCACATTCCCATTTTCTTTTCGGTGAATGACGCCCATTCGCCGTTTCTTGCGACCGCCATCCAGTCCATCAAGGAAAACGCCTCCCGCGCGTATGAATACCAAATCAACATCCTCACAGACGACATGTCGGCCCCCAACCGGAAGAAACTATCCCGCCTTGCGGACGATGGTTTCCAGATAGCGTTTCACCCGCTTTCCGAGCGGATGCGCGCCCTTCCGGGCCTGGAGAAGCTGGCGCAGAACGGCTTCGCTTCGCTCGCTCCCTGTCTGCGTCTTTTCATTCCCGAACTGTTCCCCCGGTACGACAAAGCCATTTACCTGGATACCGACCTGGTGGTTCCGGGCGATATTTCCCGCCTTTACCACGAACCCCTCGGAAACAAACTGGTGGGGGCCGTGGCCGACTACTCCATCCAGAAGATCGGCCCGTTCATGCGTTATATCGATGAATATGTGGGCGTTGACCACCACAATTATGTGAACTCGGGCGTTCTGCTTTTAAATTGCAAACGCCTGCGGGAACAGCATCTGGCCGGCCGATTCCTGGAATGGGTGTGCCAGTACGGCCTGGAAACCGTGTCCCCGGACCAGGATTACCTGAACGCCCTGTGCTGGGAAGGCATCCATTATCTGGACCCCGACTGGAACGCCATGCCGTCGGAATGCCTGCGTTTTCTGGACAACCCGCAGATCATTCACTTCAACCTCGCTTCCAAGCCCTGGCTCAACGAAAGCGTCCCTTTTGACGAAGTCTTCTGGAAGTACGCGGCCTCTTCGGGTTACGAGGCCGATATCCGGGCCCGCCGCAACGCCTTTCTCCAGGACAGCATCGCAATGAAAAACCATAAGGACGCCGTCGGAAAACTGATCCGGACGGCTGCCCGCCTGGCCGGCACCGCGGTGTCGTTCCGTTCCCTGATCGAGGCCAGACCGGCCTTGAGAGTCTGTTCCTGATGACGCCGGGAAAGCCTGTTGCACGAATTCCCCCCTCGGAACATCGCCGGCCGCCATTCTGAACGAGAGTGAAGAATCTTTTCTTTTTTTGTCGAATAAATTGTATATTTGCACGTTTACGCGCAATTATACTTTAAACCTAATATCAATTTTATGGCAGAAATTAAGAAAAGAGTCTATCGTTTCGGCGGAAAGCACGCCGAGGGCGATGGCAAAATGAGAGAACTTCTGGGTGGCAAAGGTGCCAACCTGGCCGAGATGAACCTTCTGGGCATGCCCGTGCCGGCAGGCTTCACCATCACCACCGAATGCTGCACGGAGTATTACCGTCTGGGCGGTGGTTACACCCCCGAACTTCGCGCCGAGGTGGCCGCAGCCCTGGAGGCTACGGAAAAAATCATGGGCAAGAAGTTCGGCGATGAGAACGACCCTCTCCTCGTCAGCTGCCGCTCCGGTGCCCGCTCCTCCATGCCGGGCATGATGGACACCATCCTCAATATCGGCCTGTGTTCCAAGACCATCCCGGGCATGATCAAGAAGACCGGCAACCCGCGTTTCGTATATGACGCCTACCGCCGCCTCATCATGATGTACTCCGACGTGGTGATGGAAAAGGCCGAGGGTATCGAACCGGCCGACGGCCAGGGTATCCGCCAGCAGCTGGACCGCATGATGGATGACGTCAAGAAGGCCAACGGTTACAAGAACGACACCGAGCTCACCGCCGACCAGCTCAAGGACCTGGCCGAGGCTTTCAAGGTCCGCATCAAGGAAGTTCTGGGCGTTGAATTCCCGGACGATGCCAAGGCCCAGCTCTGGGGCTCCATCGGCGGCGTGTTCAAGTCCTGGAACGGCAAGCGTGCCATCCGTTACCGCCAGATCGAGCACATTCCCGATGACTGGGGCACGGCTGTAAACGTGCAGTCCATGGTGTTCGGCAACATGGGTGACACTTCCGCTACCGGCGTGGCTTTCTCCCGCAACCCGGCCAACGGAGACAACAAGTTCTACGGTGAATGGCTCATCAACGCCCAGGGCGAAGACGTGGTTGCCGGTATCCGCACCCCGAACCCCCTGAACGAAGCCACCAAGAGCGAGAAGAACAAGAACCTGGCCTCCCTCGAAAAGGCCATGCCCGAGGTATATAAAGAACTGGACGAAATCCGCAAGAACCTCGAAGACCACTTCCAGGACATGCAGGATATCGAGTTCACCATCCAGGAAGGCAAGCTTTGGATGCTGCAGTGCCGTGTCGGCAAGCGCACCGGCCTGGCCGCCCTGCAGATGGCCGTGGATATGGTGGAAGAAGGCCTCATCGACGAGAAGACGGCCGTGATGCGTGTGGCTCCCGCCCAGCTGGACGAGGTTCTGCACCCCATCCTGGATCCCGCTTCCGAGAAGAAGGCTCCCGTTCTGGCCCAGGGTCTGCCCGCTTCCCCGGGCGGTGCCGTAGGTCAGATCGTCTTCACCTCCGAGGACGCCATCGCCTTTGCCAAGGACGGCAAGAAGTGCATCCTGGTCCGTGAGGAAACCTCTCCCGAAGACATCGACGGCATGCACGCCTCCGTGGGCATCCTCACCGAACGCGGCGGCATGACTTCCCACGCAGCCCTCGTGGCCCGCGGC
>OCTW011611018.1_pt1 | contig 22631 bp, 20 predicted proteins | sample 1539671 | NCBI WGS metagenome assembly OCTW01 (sample SAMN02144230, study PRJEB22623) | gut metagenome | biome: sheep rumen | host: Ovis aries | place: New Zealand
AGCGTTATAGGAAGTGAAATACAGCATCTGCTTTTCCTGAATCGGAGAAATACCATCATCCGGATAAAGAATCGATACATTGATATCCTTGACCTGAGAAAAAGAAGAAAGAACCGCACTGCCCGTATCACCACTTGTTGCGGTCAGAATCTTGATCTTTTTTACTTCAGGATGCTTGCTTTTGGCAATCTGCATCAGATAAGGAAGTAAAGAAAGAGCCATATCCTTAAAAGTCAAAGTCTGACCATGGAACAATTCCATGATGGATAAAGAATTAAAGGTGGTGATATCCATCACTTTTTCCTCAAAATGATTCTTGTCATAAGCGTGAGATAACGCATCTTTTACTTCTTCATCGGTATAATCATCTAAATAAGGACGTAACACCTTATAAGCTAATTCCTGATAAGACAACGAAAGGAAAGATTCATCGACACTTAAAGAATAAATCTGTTCTGGTAAGAAGAGTCCACCATCAAAAGACAACCCTTGTAAAATAGCCTCGGAAGCCGTCAAACGAAGATTTTTGTCGCGTGTACTGAAAAACATGATTGGTACCTTCCATTTTTAATAGGTGTATTATAGTGTGTGTTTTAAATAAATACAATTGTTTTTAAAATAAAAACACTTCAACCTTCCTGAAATACCAGAATTCCGCCACAAAAATCCTCATACAAAAGAAATTTTTGCAAACTATAGAATAATTAAATAAATTATTCTTGATTTTTTAATATAGATAAGATATTATTTCTCTTGCCTAATTTTTATTTGGCTGCGTAGCTCAGTTGGTAGAGCGGTCGGTTCATACCCGATATGTCAAGAGTTCGAATCTCCTCGTAGCCACCATATCGATAATCATAGGATTGATTGTAACAGATCAATCCTTTTTCTTTTTGCTGAATTATTGGTTGGATACACCAGACATTGACAACAATCAATAACGTACATTATAATGTACATATAAAAGGAGGAATAGAATCATGACCAATACCAACGCTACTAATTTACGTAAGAATTTATTTGAATATCTTTCACAAGCGGTTAACTTCAACGATGTAATCAACGTCAGCACCAAAAACGGAAACGCAATCATATTATCGGCCGAAGATTATAACGGCCTCATGGAAACCGTATATCTCATGTCTGATCCAAATGTTATGAACGATATCATGAAAAGTAAAGAAGAACCTTTAGAACAGGGTTCAGTCTACGATCCTTCTGAGGAATGGTAATGTATCAAATTATTCTTTCCAAAAAAGCTACCGAGCAGAAGAAATGGTTGAAATCGGCTAAGCTGGACGGCAAAGCAAAAGCTTTATTAAATATCCTAGCAAGCAATCCTTTTAAGAACCCTCCTCCATATGAAAAACTGGTCGGAGATCTAAAAGGACTTTACTCCCGGAGGATTAATCACAAACATCGCTTAGTCTATGAAGTCTTGAAAGACAAGCAGATTGTTCACGTCTTATCCATGTGGATGTCTCATGAAACGGAACCTGTTAAAAAAAGACAGACATCCCTTTAATAATTCTTCAGACATCGATAATTCAGGATTGATTGTGACAGATCAATCCTTTTTCTTTTTGGTAGTTTAATTTCAAAAAAATATAGTACAATATCAAAAAGAATATATAAATAGGACGCAAAATGAAAATTATAACTCACAGGAAAATTGTTGCTGTAGTCTCCCTAGTTCTCTTCATTGCTGCGTTAGTGTTGGAATGTTTACCATCTGCTCAGACTCTTACCTTTAGTGTTTCCACTTCCTCTGGCGAAATGGGCTTCACCTATATTCACTATCATTACTTTAATATGACCCCTGTTGGATTTGCTTTTTTTACACCATTTATCACCGGTTTACTTACCATCGCTGGAATCATCCTCTTTGGCATCAACATCTTCTATCCAAGAATAAGAAAACACTGCACTGTCCTAGCCGTTATTACAACTATAACTTCTACCATCCATATGTTCTACTATAGTTTAGAAGCGTTCACCGCCACTGGTATTATCATTTCCGCTTTACTCTTAACAACCAGCATCATCAACATCGTTCAACTCGCAATCGAACATAAAAGACATCTTGATTTCTAAAACTAGCATTGTTTAATCAATATCATCAAATAAATCTTTTAAATCAATCAAAATAAGATTGTCTTGCTTTTCAAATTCAAACCCAGAACGAGAAATAAAACCAAAACGATAACAATCCAAACTGGTTGCTTTTACCTGAGCAATCTCCTCTTCCACATCTTTTTGTTGAAGAGGTTTATTTTTGAATTTTGCTTCATAAAAGATGTATCCTTTCTCATCCCTGGTAACCAAGTCAAATTCACCATTGGTATGAGATTTTGGATCATCGTAGTAATATTTACCAATATCTTCGATCACTGGTTGAATCAGACCAGCGCGGTTTTTCCTGATCAGGTACTGTCTACAGATTTCTTCAAAACGATGCGGTACATACTGTGTCTCAAAATCTTCCTGGATATATTTATCAAAGAAAACCTCTGGTTTCATGATGCTTAACTGAGAAGAATAGCGGAAGATATAACGATAATAGAACAAAGATAAATTATCGCAGATATAATAGCCTGCTTTTCGCTTATTTCCTTTATCATTAATAGGGGCAATCTTCCGAACAATATCCATCTTCATCAGTTTATCTAAAACATCCGCTAATGTTGGACTGCTAGAAACATGAGATTGTGAAAAGACATCCTGATATCTAGAATATCCCTTAGCCAATGTCTCAATCACTTCATTCGCATTGACAATCTTAGATATTTCTGAATTCAAATACATCGGCACTTCATTTTCCAGTCTCGCTCCAGAAGAAGCAATCAGATGAATGATATTTTCCTTAACAGACTTTTGAGAATCAATCAAACGGTTATAGTAAGGAATACCACCAAAGACAGAATAAAGACGAATTTTATCCTCAAAAGAGAATCCGTCATAGAATTTTGACGCATCATAATAATCCATTTGTTTTAAATTTATACATAAATCAATACGACCATATAATGGATTATCAGCTTCTAACAAGGATTTCATGACCTCTACATAAGAGCCTAGAATAATCAGAGTCAACTTGCTCTTTTCATGATATTGGTCGATTAAGGATTGTAAAATACTATCCATGCCCTTCACACAATCCTTCAAGTAAGGATATTCATCCAAGACAAGAATATATTTTTCTTCTTTTGCCAATTCAAAAACGTAACGCAAGATATCTTCTATTGAAGAGAAACCAAGTTTAGGTAAATGAAGTTTATCCGCAATCACGTCAGCAAGACTAGAAACATTGTTTTCTTGAGATACTTGCTTGCACTCATAATAGAAACTCTTACTATGACTCTCTTCTAGAACATGTTTGACTAGTTCGCTTTTTCCAACTCTTCTTCTACCATAAATCAAACCAGTAGACAATTCTGGAGTATCCATGAGTTGTGATAATTGTGTTTTTTCTTTTTCTCTTCCAATAAATTTCATTTACTCGGTTCCTTCCGACTCGGTTTCAGTCGAGTTAACATCATTATACCTTCCAGCAATCAAAGATTCAATGTTTTACTCGGTTAGTTCCGACTCGGCTTCAGTCGAGTAAAAAACAAACCTACCTTTTATCACATCATCAACGAACGAATCCTCTTTAGATAGCCACATGCAATACCTCATCCATACCTTGATTTTTTGGCGTATATTCGGTACAATTTTTCTTGCTCAAGCAAATGGAACAATAGCTCAATTGGTTAGAGCCCTCGGCCCATAACCGAGTGGTTGCAGGATCGTGCCCTGCTTGTTCCACCATCTAGAAAAAGTGAGGTTGCATAGGCAACCTCTTTCTTTTTGATTAAATTTTTTCTGATTATTCACCAATCAATTTCACTTTGACGAAATCATGATTGGTATAAGGGAGATACTTTTCTAATAAATCAGCCGTTCTGATTTTGATGGTAGAAGTATTCATACAAGGATGAAATCCTAGATATTCTTCTTTTAATAAATCTTCATCTATCAGCAACTGAACTTGATTATCTTTATCATAAAGAAGACCAAAGACACTAGTAGACCCCTTAAAACAATGAAGATAAGAAAGTAGCTGCTCCTCTTGACCAAAGGATAACCGAGCACTGTTAATCTGAGATGAGATTTCTTTTGTCTTAAATGGTTTATCACCAGGCATCAACAGGAGATAGAACTTGGTCTGCTGACGATTGGATAAAAAGAGATTCTTAGCTACCATTACCTGAAGTCTATCCTCAACAAGCTGATATTCTTCCATGCTGACTAACGGGGAGTGATCCACTCTTAAATAAGAGATACCTAATAAATCTAAAGCCTGGTAAACCCCAACCTCATTATCATCTCTAGTAGAAACATCTATAGGTTTTCCCTCTTCCAAAACAAAATCCATAAAAAGAACCTCCACTTGTTATAAAATAGATACGCCAAATATTTTAGAAAGAAAGCAGACATTATGGAACAAGAACGAATACAAAAAATCTTATCACAGCTTGGCGTCTGCTCCAGACGCAAGGCTGAACAGTATATCCAGGAAGGCAGAATTAAAGTTAACGGTCAGATTATCTCGGAGTTAGGCTTTAAATGCTCTTTAGAGGATGAAATCGCCTTTGACGATGAAATAGTCAACCAAGGAAATGAAGCGCCTAAAAAGCTTGTTTATCTCGCTTTTAATAAGCCATATGATGTCGTCTCTACAGTTAGTGATCCTCAGGGAAGAAAAACAGTCGTCGACTTCATACCAAAAGAGTATGGCAGAATCTTTCCTGTCGGTAGACTAGACCACAATTCCACCGGTTTACTGATCATGACCAACGATGGTGAATTTGCTAACCTTGTCACCCATCCATCCAGTTCCCCAGAAAAGGAATACATGGTCAAAGTCAAAAACCCACTTAAAGGTGATGAAGTTGACCGTCTTGCCAAAGGCTTATATGTCATGAAAGAAGCCTATACCGCCGCCCCATGTAAAGCCAGAGTCTTGAAGCATGATGAGAATTCCGTCTTATTTGATATCATCCTTCATGAAGGGAAGAAGAGAGAAATCCGTCATATGATGGATACCCTTGATCATCCAGTCAAGATCTTGATGCGTATCCGTATTGGCGACATCAAGTTAGGAAGAATCCCAGAAGGTCAGTTTGCCCCAATTGATGAAGAAATCATCCAGAAGATGAAAAAAGAGTGTTATGAGCGTAAAGCCAATAACACCTATATGATGGATGACGAAGAGGAAGAACAGTAAGTGAAAATCCCAGGCCGATAAAGCCTGGGATTTTATCATTAATCTAATGTTAAGGTGTAGAAATCGAATTTGCCTTTACCTTCAAAGTAGAAGTATAAGGCTTCCTTCTGACTTCTGGAATTGAACTTGATTTCAATTTCTTTTTCACCATTCAATTCCAATCTGGAGATATATTCGTTCTTGCCATTTTCAGCAAAGCGAATAGAGACGTCACCATTAAACTTACCTTTGACTTTCAAGATAGCCTTAGAGGAAGTAGATAAATCGAAATACTTATAACCGATCAAGGAACCATCCTGAACATTGTGGATGTACTGACTTTCCACCGTGTCGGAATCCTTACCGGATTGGGTGATATATAATTTACCTTTCTGATGTGGAAGTTTGAAGAATGGATAGAAGACATTGCCTTCCTTTGGTTTCAAGCAACAGCAGATACTGGCTGGATAAGTCTCATGACCAACAAGAGGTTTACCATTCAAACCGCAGGAAGTCATTTCGACCTGTGGAATAGAACCATCTTCTAAGATGGTGATTTCTTCAGCACAGTCCTGTCTATCCGTATTGGTGAAATTAGTATGTCTATGATAGAAGATATACCACTTATCATTGACCTTGACCATTCCACCATGGTTGTTACCAAGTGGGTAGCAGGCATCTTCTTTCTTTCTGCCATTTAAGCCGACATCACCATTGGAGATGATAACACCACCATATTTGAATGGACCCATTGGAGAAGAACTGGTCATGTAGGCAAGTTCATGACCATTCAATGTGGAATAGACGAAATAATACTTGTCGCCAATTCTACGAATGGAACTCGCTTCAAAGAAAGCATGTTCCTTAGGAGCGCCATTCATATTAACTTCTTCCTTGGCTGTAGATGCAATCTTGACTGGGCCCGTCTTGATGGTGAGCATGTCGCTTTCTAATTCCATGACGAAGCCACCTTCGGGCTTGCCGTGACGAATCTGTGGGAACCAGCTGATGGCACCAAAGCCGGAATAAAGATAGACTCTACCATCTTCATCGGTCAAGACACCTGGGTCAAATTGGAACGCATCACTTTTCTTACGGCCTAAAGGTGTGCCATCCTGATAATGCACATAGCCTAAGAATTTGAATTCACCACATGGAGAATCAGAGACAGCCACACCGATCTTACCTAACCAATCGTAGGCATAATAGATGTAATAGCGACCATCAGGTCCCTTGGTAGCATCAGGAGCATAAAGATCCATCTTACCTTTTTCGTTATCAGGATCTTCTGTTCTATTTAGGATGACACCTTCATATCTCCAATCGCTTAAATCATCAAGAGGAGCAGACCAGGTGACATAAGAGTTATGACAAAACTGAAAGGCACCATACTGATCGTGACTACCATAGACATAGACACGACCATCAAAGACATGAGGTTCGCAATCTGGAGTATATTCGTAAAGAGGTAAATATGGATTGTAAACTTGCTTTTTCATTCTTCTACCTCCCTATATGATTAGTTTTTGAATGGATTTTCCTTTGGATAAGGAACATTAGCTGGCTGATTGTAGGAGACGTCTTCGACACCGAGAAGTCTCATGACTTCAAAGAAGGCCTGACCATAGTGACCAAACATGACAGCACCATGATGTGGGAAAGCTTTCTCAAGTAAGACATAGCGATAGAATCTTTCCATGTCGTGAATGGCAAAGGTACCAATAGAACCGAAGGACTTGCAATCGATATCAAGAGTTTCACCCTGAGCGACATAAGCTTTCAAGGCAGTGCCGGCAGTGGACTGCAGACGGAAGAAGGTGATATCGCTAGCCTTGATGTTACCTTCCATGGTACCACGAGTGATATCTGGTTCTGGAAGTTCTGGTTCTAAGTCTCTCTTCATAATTCTCTGGAAGCCCATATGTGGATTGTTAAGCAAGCAGGAGGCGGTGTTACCACAATGGAAGCCCATGAAGGTTTCATGGATACGATAATTATAAACGCCCTTGATGGCATCGTTGTAGATATTTTCTGGAACGGTGTTGTTGATATCAAGTAAAGTGGTGATCTTACCAGAGATGCACTGACCGATATATTCGCTCAAGCAACCATAGATATCGACTTCACAGGCAACAGGAATACCGCGAGCGGTAAGTCTGGAGTTGACATAGCAAGGAACAAACTTGAATTCAGTCTGGAAGGCTGGCCAGCACTTGTTGGCAAAGGCGACATATTTTCTTGTACCTTTATGTTCTTCCATCCAATCTTCCAAGGTGAGTTCATACTGAGCAAGACGTGGAAGGACACCAGCATATGGATTATGAGAACCAAGTTCATCATTCATCTCCTTCATCTTGGCTGGAATTCTTGGATCGTTGGCGTGCTTGTTATAAGCGACAAGAAGATCCAATTCGGAATTCTCTTCCACAGCCACACCAAGATCATATAAAGCCTTGATTGGAGCGTTGCAGGCTAAGAAGTCATCAGGACGTGGGCCAAAGGCGATGATCTTGAGATCCTTTAAGCCTAAGATCGTTCTGGCAATCGGAATGAACTTTTCAATTTCGACAGCCAATTCCTTGGCAGTGCCGACTGGATTTTCTGGAATATAGACTTTCTGATGTCTGAGCTGTAAGTTGTAAGAAGCGTTTAATAAACCGCAATAGGCATCGCCTCTGCCATCGATGAGATCGCCATCTTCGCTAGCAGCGATATACATCTTTGGACCATCGAATTTATCAGCAAGAATGGTTTCTGGTGTTTCAGGACCGAAGTTGCCTAAGAAAACGACAAGAGCGTTGACACCATTGGCCTTGACTTCCTCAATCGCCTTTAAGGCATCATTTTCATTGATGACAAGAGTCTTACAGTTATAGATACCATCACCAAACTCTTTGACAATGGCTTCTCTTCTTCTTTCACTTAATGAAGATGGGAAACAAGAACGGCTAGACGCAATAATACCTAATTTGACTTCTGGCATGTTATTCATAATCACTACCTCCCTTTTTATTGAATATCTTCCTTGATATCGATGTTGCGATTCTTGATGGCGATCATAGCACCATTTTTCGCTTCTGAAGTCTCTTCATGAGCAAGTAACCACTTGTTGCAGGCAAAGAGGTATTCATCCTCTTTGTCATGAATAGTAATTTCTGGCTTTGGTCCATTGGTTCCCTTTGGAAGAACGACCAAGACCTGGAATGGCTGATCAAGAGAACTCTGGCAAGGTGCGTAATGAAGAGTGGATGCATAAATTTCCACAAGCGTATTCTTCTTGATTAAGAAAGCCTGAACCTTAGAAGAATCAATCACCCCATCGATGATATCTTTTCTGCTTCCTAACAAGAGAATGAAGTCCTCATTGGCAAAATTGATTTCGCTGTCGCGATGATATTCCAAGCAATTCAACTTGGTGTTGTAGCCATTGCAGTATCCTAACTGAATCGGCATACCGCCATAGACGTTAGAAGATAACAGCTTAGCCATTTCTAACTTTTCCAACTTTTCGTCACTGGCCTCATAGATTGTGCCCGTAGCGGGAACTCTTGTGCCTTTGAGTGCTTCCTGCAGTTCGCTTGTGTCATACCCTTTGATGACACGGCCAAACGATGCAAACAAGCTTTCATCTGTGGTATGAATGATCATAAAACCCTCTCCTTAAACCGCTTACATTTTCGCACATATATTTTAGAATATTTAATAAATATTTACTGCTGCATTTGTTTTGAAAAATATTGTTTTTGTTCACAAGCATTTATATAATTTTAGGTATGGAATCCTATTTCAACAAAGAAGAACTACTCAATGTTATCCATGACTTCTACATTCTGACCAAAATCAGAATCACCATTTTTGATGCCGAATATAACGAAATTCTCTCCTATCCAGACCGCAAGGCGGAAATCTGCGAATACTTAAGAGGAAACAAAGATTTTGACCATCAATGCTATCTTTGCGATAGAGCTCACATGGTTCAGGCCTCAAAGATGTCAGAGCCATATATCTACACCTGTCATGCTGGTATCACAGAAATCATCTCACCGCTTTTGTTAGGCGAAAAAGTCATCGGTTTCTTATTCTTCTCCCATATCTTCAACTACGCTTCTCACGAGGAAGCCTTGAAAGAAATACTAAGCCGCACCAACTTATATCTCAACGCCTACGATACAAAAGTCGAGGCAGAACTCGTCAAGAAGGTTCCCCTTTTCGACAGTGAATACCTGAAAGCAGCTGCTAGATTGCTTCAAGAGACTGCCAGCTATTTCATCTCCAATCGTATGGCCTATCTCAAATATGAGGATTTATCCTCGAAAATTGATAAATACATCAAAGAACACCTCTCTGAAGACTTGTCCAGCAAGGTGTTGTGCGATGAATTTGGTGTCGGTAAAACTTACCTCTATCAACTGACCAATGAACTGTATGGAGAAGGTTTAGCCGAACACATCAGAAAACTTCGTGTCCACAAAGCCATGGACATGATCAGAGAAAACAAGAACATCAAAATCTCAGCCATCGCCAGCGATGTCGGATTTGATGATTATTCCTACTTTATCGTCATCTTCAAGAAAGAAACAGGAATGACGCCAAAGAAGTTCCAAACCTCGTTAAGAGGTTAGAAAAGGTTCTTCATTCCTGGATAAAGAGTCGCAAACTTCTGGTATTTCTTTTCATAAAGAGGTACCAGTTTTTCATTTGGCTTGGTCACACTGGTAACCTTGATCAGCTGATTCTTGGCTTCCTTAAGAGAAGAAAAATAACCCTGCCCGACAAGGCATAAAAGAGCCATACCATAACTAGAACCATAACTATCGGCAATACCATAAAGCGGGATATTCAAAACAGAAGCGAGAATTTCTCTCCACAAAGGAGACTTGGCTCCACCACCGGTGATATAAGAACCTGTGATCTTGACACCCATATTCTTGATGGCTTCAAAAGAATCGCGCAAGGCAAAGGCAACACCTTCTAAAATAGCCTGAGTCATATCTTCTCTCTTGGTATCTAAAGACAAGCCAAAGAAGACACCTCTGCTATTGGCATCATTGATTGGACTTCTTTCACCCATCAGATATGGTAAGAAGAAGACTTCATTATTGCCTAACATATCTTCTCTGATCAGCTTCTGATCTGCGTTATAGTCGCTTTCTTTCAAAATAGAATCATTAAACCACTTCAGACTGGAAGCAGCAGAGAGCATACAGGCTAAAAGACAATTTGAACCAGTGGCCGAAGAAAAAGAGTGAATCGCACCGTTTTCAGGATAGACAAATTTATCCGTAGCAATGAAAATCGTACCAGAGGTACCCAAAGAGATATTGCATTCATTATCCTCAATGACACCATTACCGATAGCACCGGCAGCGTTATCAGCAGCCCCCTGATAGATATGACACTTGTGGGAGATATTGCAGATTGAGGCGATATCTGGACAGATACTACCTAAATCAGAACCAGCCTCCACAATCTCTGGCATGACACTTTCATCCAATTCAGAAAGAGAAATCATGGCCTGAGACCATTTGCGGTTCTTGACATCCAACATCAAAGTACCAGCGGCATCAGAAAAATCTGTGTAGAGTTTTCCTGTGAGAATGAAGTTGAGATAATCTTTTGGTAACAAAACATGCTTGATTCTCTTGAAGTGTTCTATCTCATGATTCTTCATCCATAAGATCTTAGGAAGAGTAAAACCAGGATAGGCGATATTGCCAGTCTCCTGCAGAAGTCTCTTCTTGGTGTAGACTTCGTTGAGCATCTCGCATTCCTTCATGGAGCGTGAGTCGTTCCATAAGATACACGGACGAATCACTTCCATGTTCTCATCTAAGGCCACTAAACCATGCATCTGGCCATCTAGTGCGATACCGACAATCTCACCATCTAAATCCTTGCTTAATTCTGCAAGACCTTTAACCAAGGCGATTTTCCAATCCATCGGATTCTGTTCGCTAAAGCCTGGTTCCGGGAAAGATAAAGGATATGATTCCTCCACACTCTTGATTGTTTTTCCGTTCTGGTCTACCAGAATCAATTTGATCGCACTCGTTCCAAGATCACCACCGATGACATAGTTCATAAGAAAGCCCTCACATTTCTGTAAACCATTATAGCGAAAAGTAAAACAGAGAAAAAATTGCCTTGTTCATATTTTTATAAAAATCGTTCAGTAAATCAATATACAGAAAAGACCCGCCTGAACCTTGGCGGGTCTTTCGTTTCTAATTTAGAATAAATGAATTATTCAGCTTCGATAGCCTGGACTGGGCAACCAGCGATGGCATCCTGAACAGAAGCTTCGTTATCAGCAGTAACTTCACCGAAAGCTTCAGCCTTGCCTTCATCATCGAACTGGAAGACGTCAGCAGCGATACCAGTGCAAGCACCACAGCCGATGCATAAATCCTTATTAACAGTAACTTTTGCCATTTTATATGACCTCCGATTAAATACATTTTATGTTTTCTATGAGAAATATACAAGGAAAAAAAGTCAAAAAGTGCCTTAAAATGGTTAGTTTTTACTAACTTTTCTCTCGTTTTTAACTAAGCAAAACTAATCATGACACAATTAAATCAATGACAACGCATAAGCCAAAATGATAGTACCAACAGAGATAAGTGAAACCATGATACTAAAGCCAATGGAAAAGATGTTGATATGCTCAAAAACAGATTTGAAACTGAATGTTAAACGGTAATTATCAAAAACATTAGGTGCGATATGTTTCACGATATAAATAGCGTAAAGAACTATCGCAAGTAAAGTGACAAGATAACTGCCCGAAATGAATTGGCTATTCTCCGATAGGGTAAACAAAGCAGACAGGAAAAGATTATAACAACATACCAATACCATAACAAGGACAAGAGTGAGCAAACTGATGGTGATTCCCCTCGCACCAGAAGTCATCATCCCAGGTTTCCTTAAAGTAAGAAGGCCAATAACAAGCAGAATCAAACTCAATACTAGAATGATGGCTAGGACAATCCATAAGTTGATGTGGTCATATGAAATCGTCATTACAGTGACTAAAAAATAATAAATCACTGACAAAAAGATCATATTAACAAAAAGGAGAACGGATGAATAAAGACTGTAGAAGAGTACATAGGGATCCTTAGCTTTGAAATGATAACCAAGTTGTTCTCTTCCATATATGTAAGTTTTTTTGGAATAATCCGATAACGAACCCGTGATAAATAAGGAAAATAGGATGAAAGACATAACCATAACAAAGTCAAAACTCTGATAATCATAAAGAGTAGATAAAAATAAAAAGACAACATTAATCAAACTTAAAAATGAAACCAAAAACATAAGAGCATAATCGCCATACTCAAGTGTATCTTTGATCACCCCATTCTTCAGTCTGCGTTCTCTGAAAATAAAAAAGACTAAGACCACTAGCGATAAAGCAAGCGATAGCCAATAAAACAAAGTGAAAATCATGATAATACAGGGAAAACCGGACTGATTATATCTTGCACCACCAAAAAAAACTAGCAAACACATCAAAAAACATGCAATATAAATAATTCCTTAAATATTATTTAAATGTTTTGTATTTCTTATACCTTTTGATCCATTTAACACGAAACAAATCAATCTTTCTGGTAAACCCATCCTCAAAGAAAAAATTCCGCTGGCTATATATTCTTATATTCTATTAAATTCCTATATATTTTTATCTTTTGTTGTTGACAATGGAAGGGAATTAAGTTATTATAATTCTCGCCTGTTTTTGGGCCTTTAGCTCAGTTGGTTAGAGCGTCCGCTTGATAAGCGGGAGGTCGGTGGTTCGAGCCCACTAAGGCCCACCAGTTAGATCGAATATGAACTTCTCAGCAATGAGAAGTTCTTTTTTTGCTTTCAAAATTCAAAAAGATTAACTCCTCTATTGATAAAAGTATAAAGGAGTATAAAAATCATTTAAAAGTATAAAGGAGTATAAAACGAGCGATTAGTTTTAATTGACATTTGGTTTAAAACCGAACAACTATATTTCAAGATTAAGACAAACCGAAGAAATGATTCCGAATTTTAAATCTATTACAGGAAATAAAATTTTTTATCACTGGTGTAAGGGGAACTGGAATTTTTTCTTTTTTTCAAAGTTTAAAAGGTGCTTTTTCTACCTTATCAAGGTAGATCAAGCACCTGTCTTTATCTGATTTCTACGTCAGAATCTTTGAATAGAATCTCGGCGGAGAAGAAGGCCTTTACCAATTCGACATTGTAGTCGACATCTTTTGCACCCTGGGTTTCATAACTGGAATGCATGGCCAATTGTGGTAAACCGATATCCACGGTGGTAATCGAGACTTCAGCCTCAGATAAATTGCCTAAGGTAGAACCGCCTCTCAAATCAGAACGATTGGTAAATTCCTGATAGGGAATATTATTTTCTACACATAACGATTTCACCACGCTGGAAGAAAGCGCATCGGAAGTATAAGACTGATTGGCGTTATATTTGATGACGATACCCTTGTTGAGTTCCACATCAGTAGTCTTATCGCTGAGCTCCGGGTGGTTTGGATGATTGGCATGGGCGTTATCAATAGAAAGCATCATACTGGCTGCCATTGCCTTCTGGAAGTCATCTTTATTTCCACCCAGGCAAAGGATGATTCTCTTTAAGTTATCCTGTAAGAAGGTGGAGTTTGCACCCTGTTTGGTTAAAGATCCAACTTCCTCGTTATCAAAGGAAGCATAGACAGAAATGTGTTCTTTGCTTTCTGATTCCATGAAGCCAAAGAGAGTGGAATACGTAGCAGATAAATCATCTAGTCGACCACAGGATAACAATTCCTTGTTTCTACCGATAAGACGTGGTTGCTCTCTGTTATATAAAAACAAATCAAAACTCAAGACTTTCCCCTGAGATAGATCAAGCTGTTGTAATAAATACTGATTAAAATCAAAATTATCATCCCATTCACCCATGATAGGAAGAGTATCCACAGCCGCGTTATATTTGTAACCGGAATTGATATCGCGATTCATGTGAATACAGACATTCGGAATGATCAGCAAATCCTGATCGATATTTAAAAGATGAGATTCAATTCTGTTACCATTCTTGACTAAGACTCTACCGGCAAAAGATAAAGGTTTGTCAAACCAGGTGTTCATGATAAGACCACCATATGGTTCGGTGTTCAGCTGCAAAAGATTAAAGACTTTCTTAACTGGATTTGGTTTGATCTTGAAGGTCGGAGAATCATTATGCGTAGCGGTTAACTGCATATGATAATCTGTCAACTTCTTTGGTAACTTGAAAGCAAGAATAGAAGTGTCATTTCTGGTGACAAAATAATTCTTACCCAATTCAAGATGATAATTTTCTTTTTCATCCAGCTGGATAAATCCAGCTTCCAATAATTCCTCTTTGATGTTCTTTACCGCGTGGAAGGCAGAGTAGGACTTACCTAGCAATTCCACAATCTTTTCAACATGGTTCATAAGACACCTCCTGAAAGCAACGATATAATTATAATTTATAAATCATAAATTGAAAGCAAAAGACCATCGGTATACATCACGGATTTCCTAGGTAACAAAAAAACTGAGCGACTAAAGTTTGACTTTAAATGGCTCAGTTTCAAAAACAAACAATTACTGATAAACTTATTTTTTCATCATATCCTTAACAAAGGCAAGTAATTTTTCACCAGTCTCTTTGGAAATCTCATATCCTTTTTCCGCAGTAATCAAAGCTTGAGGTTGCACAGTGAGAACAGATGAAGTAATTACAAACGCAGTCAGTGTTTCCTTCAGCAAGAAGCGACTACCGCAGTCTCGATAAGAAACGTCGACAGTATTGAAATAAATCAACCAATCATCAGATACCTGCTTGCTTACTGGTTTTGCTTTGATATCCTTCAATTCATTGATAAAGGCATACTCAGTATCTATATAATGCTGAGAGTTTCCATTCTCAGAATAACAAATATTCAATCCAGAGGTTCCTTTTTCCGATTCCAAAATAAATCCTTCGAGAGTTGCCTTTTCTTCAGCGATTTCACTAAGCCGCTCTTCAGGACTTTTTTCCTTCGGCCCACACGAAGAAACTAACACCAATAACGAAAGACCTAGTGCTTTAATGAATCTCGTTTTCATTGAACATCCTCCTGTTCTTTTATCATATCCTTAACAAAACCAAGCAATTTTTCGCCAGTCTCTTTGGACATCTCATAACCATTATCAAAAGCATAGCGTTTAAACGTTTTCGTGTCAATCGAAAACGGTTACGAAAACTAATTTCGTTACATTTGTATCTCTATTAGAAAAGTCGGAAGCATTTGCTTCCGACTAATTTTAGTTGAATTTGACAATCAAATGAGAGATGGAATAGGTAATAGCAGAATTCATTCTACCAAAGATTGGCCAGACCTGTGGACCGATAACAGAGCAACGGATACGACGATAGAGTCTTGGGTTGACCTGCTTGAATTCCTTGAAGAAGGCCTTTAAGTCAGCTCTGGCTTCCTTAGTTTTGTTCAACTGAGTGTGAAGGAAACCTAAGGAGATGAAGATTCTGATTTCATGATAGAGCATTCTGAAGTGGGCCTTATCATTTAGATAGTCATAGATGTTGTATTCCTTGATACAAGCCATGGCGACCTTAAGATAGTCCTTATATCTTCTGATGGCGACATCCTTCTGAACGGACTGACCAGCTCTACCGACATAATAGCAATATAAAGAAACAGGAACGTAACAGATGTTCTTCACATTTCTAAGTGGGGCATAGACGCAATAGTCATCTTCATAGAAGGTGTGAACTGGGATGTGAAGATCAGAATCCTTTAAGATCTGAGTTCTGAACATACAAGAATGAATCAACAAGTTCTGAGAAGCGTTGAAACGCTTGACGTCCTTCCAGGTGATAATTTTGTCGGCTGGCATTCTGTGACCAAAACCGATAGTGGTACCCTTGACCTTATCAGGATAATAGGTGTAGTCGTTGACAAAGAGGTCAACCTTATCACCCTTCTCTCTGATTTCAGATAGCATTCTCTGATAAGCTTCATCATCAACCCAGTCATCAGAGTCAACAATCTTGAAGAACTGACCAGTAGCTTCTCTGATACCGGACTGGACACCAGCGCCATGGCCACCGTTTGGCTGATGAACAACCTTACAAATGGTTGGATATTTGGCGACATATTCGTCAGCAATCTTACCGGTATTATCCTTAGAGCCATCATCCACGATGATGATTTCGACATCTTCGCCACCTTTTAATAATGATTCGATGGCGGTTGCCATATATTCCTGAGAGTTATAGCAACAAACAACAATGGAAAGTAATTTCATGATAAACCTCGACCAATATAATATTGAACCCTTTTTTTGTGGTTTTATTTTACCATAGAAATGAAAAGGGCAAGAGACATTTTAGTGCCTCTTGCCTATTTTTTCAACTATTGGCTGTTTTTTACTTCTTTTTCTTCTCGACCTTCTTATAGTGGTTCTCTTTTGGATACTTTGGTTTCTGCTTACCACCGCGGATGAACTGAGCAAAGCCCTTATGGAAATGACCATCGAACATCATTCTCAAGCCTTCACACTGAGCCATTGGCATACCCATCATTCTGGACATGGATCTGACTGGGAAACCATATGGACCCATGACGATGGCATTGCGTAAACCCTTGTTGTGCTTTTCGCCATGTCTGACAAGCATTCTTAAGGCCTTACCGATCAATCTACCAGTCCAGCCTCTGGCATAGCATAAATCGCAGAAGAGGTTTTCCTGATGAATGTGCATTCTGGTGTGCTTCTTGTTGCACCAATCGAATTCATCGTTTGGTAATTCCTTACCATATAATTCCTTGAATTCTTCTTCAGAGACATGCTGGACATTACCAGAGAAGTAGCTTGGAAGTTTACTAGCATCATATGGGAATTCAGTGGTGGTGCCCTTCTTATGGATAGAACCAGTCAATCTGACATCGTTAGAAGCAGCAGCGACATATAAATCATAATCGCCTTCTTCCACTTCCCACTTCATGGTCTTGACGTTGAAGTAACGGAAGGTCTTGTTGTCAAACTTGATTTCCACAACTTCTTCTTCGCCAGGTTTCAAGAGTTTGGTCTTGGCAAAGCCCTTGAGTTCCTTGACAGCACGGAAGATCTTGGAATCTTTCAAACCGACATATAACTCGACAATTTCCTTACCAGCATAAGAACCGGTGTTCTTGATGGTGACCTTGACACCTTCTTCAGTGACTTCGAGATTGGAATATTCGAAAGTGGTGTAGGATAAACCGTAACCGAATGGATATTTGACATCGATATTGTTCTTTTCAAAGTAACGATAACCGATGTAGATGGATTCCGCATATGGGATAGCAACCTTACCAGTTTCGAAGTTATCGATAGATGGAGTATCTTCGTACTTGACGATATAGGTTTCACTGGTCTTACCAGATGGAGTGACATCACCATTGAGCATATCAAGAATGGAGTTGCATCCAGCCTGACCGGATAAAGCGCCATTGAGTAAGGCATCGCAATTATCATCCCAGGTAAGATCGACAACAGAACCGGCAGATAAGATGACGACAATCTTCTTGCCTAAGTCATGTAACTGTTTTAAGAGTTCAGTCTGATGAGATGGAATGAGAAGGTTATCTCTATCTAAACCTTCAGATTCAGTGACTTCATCAAGGCCCATGAAGTAGACGATGACATCAGCCTTCTTGGCTAAAGCGATAGCTTCTTCGACTAAAGCCTTCTTGCCCTTGGCCTTGTTATAACGATCAAAGCCCTGAGCATAACCGACATAATCAAATTTGAATTTATCCTTCAAATCAGTGAAGTTATCAAGCTGAGTGCAGTTGACCTGAGAAGAACCAGCACCCTGATATCTTGGCTTGTTAGCAAAGTCACCGATGATGGCGACCTTATCTTCCTTCTTCAAAGGTAAGACATTACCATCGTTCTTCAATAAGACCATGGTTTCATCACTAGCGGCCTTGGCAACATTATGGTGAGCAGCCTTCATTTCTGGGAAGCAGTTCATACCGGTGACCTTTTCGCCATTGATTTCACCAACTGGTTCCTTGTAGTCCTTGAAGGCTAAGTCAGTCTTCAAAGCATAATCGATAACATTGTCAGCGGCTTCATCGACGATGGCTTCATCAAGTTTGCCTTCTTTGACAGCCTTGACGATTTCTCTATCGGTGTCGCCATTGTTACCTGGCATTTCTAATTCATTCGTGGATAACAAACCAGCGATACGGTCATTTTCACCGCCCCAATCGGTGACCATGAGCCCCTTATAAGCGAATTCACCTCTCAAGATATCCTTGTTAAGATGATCGTTTTCGTTGGTATAGATGCCATTGAGCATGTTGTAAGAAGACATGATGGCCATAGCACCACCTTCTTCAATGGCAATTTCAAATGCTTCAGTATAGATTTCTCTTAAGGCTCTTTCATCGACGATAGAGTCAGAGTTGATACGTCTGTTTTCCTGAGAGTTACAAGCCCAATGCTTGATACAGCTACCAATACCGTTGGACTGGATACCTCTGACCATACCAGCAGCAAGTTTACCAGCGAGATATGGATCTTCAGAGAAGTATTCGAAGTTTCTACCACAGCGTGGGTTTCTCTTCATATTCATACCAGGACCTAAAACCATATGAACCTTGAGTTTTAGGGCTTCTTCACCTAAAGCGGTACCGACGCTCTGAACCAATTCAGCATTCCAGGAATTTGCTAAGGAAGCGGCGGTTGGGAAACAAGTGGCTGGCAAAGATGGGTTGAGACCAAGCTGGTCGGCAGCGGCGGCTTGTTTTCTTAAGCCGTGAGGGCCATCGGATAAGAAGAAGGAAGGAATACCATATTCCTGATAGTCCATACTCTCCCAGAAGTTTTTACCGGATAGAAGTGATGCTTTTTCTTCCAGTGTCATCTTTTTGACAATCTCTTCGTGTTTCATGACAATCTCCTTTTTTAAAGTCTTGATACGAAATAAAAAATAAAAGCGTCGGGAAACGCTTACAAAACTGCTAATAATATAACTTATTTTTTGTGCCATGTGAACAAAAAAACGTGATTTGCGGTTTTTTGAGAATAACTTGCAAAAATTGCCTTCTTGTATACATGAAACACGCGCTAATTACGCATGATTTCATTCATTTTTTCTTTCAAAAAGACTACAATAAAAGCAAGTGAGGTGAGTGATCTGATGAACTTTACGCAAAAGAGAATTGAAATGATGAAAGCCTATTCTAACGCCATCGATGCTTTTAGCAATTCGGATAATCAGAAAGCCTATGAAGAAATGGTTCAGGCATCTAAAATCGCCCGCGAATTAGCTGACTCTACCACCGACTATGATGACACAAGAGAATATACGACTCTCGCCGATTATTACTTTGCCAAAGCCCAGAGTTATCTTGAGAAAAAAGATAATGATTTTGGTAATGACATCTACATGATGGAACCTCCTACTCAAGGCTTTAACGACTTTATCGGTCTTGATAATATCAAGAAATATCTTGAAGAAACCATCATTGTTCCCTGGCGTGAACATAAACTCAAGACAAGAAAGAAGAATTCCCTTTTGTTTTATGGCCCCTTTGGCGTCGGTAAGACAAGATTTGTTCATTCCTTATTAAAAGAACTCGATGCCAAAGCCTATTATTTCAAACCGATCAGACATTTCCACCTATCCGATCTTGTCGACGTTGAACATGACTACAAACAGGTCTTTAAGGAAGCCGAGAAGCAGGATAATGTCATCTTCTTTATCGAGCAACCAATCCCGTTCTTTTCTGATGGTCAAGATGATATCTCCAAAGACACCACTGAACTGTTTATCCGTCTCTTCCAAAAAGAGAATAAACGCATCAAGAGAAAGAATCTCAACATCATGTTGATCGCCACCACTTCTGTTCCGGATAAGTTATCTAACAAAGTCTTCAAGAAGAATCTCTTTGATGACATCATCTATATTCCTTATCCCGATGATGAAATCCGTAAGGGCATGATAGAACGTTATTTCCTCTCACAGGATGTCGACGATCAATACAAGAACCGATTAGTCGAATTGACTAAGGGATTTGTCAACACGGATTTATCCAGAATTTGTAAGACTCTTCTGAATGACAAAACCTTTGATATAGAAAAGATGGAAAACTTGGTTTCCACCTTTAATAAGCAAGATAATTCCGAATATGAAAAGAGTGTCTCTATCTTTGAAAATCAGTTAAAAGATAGAGAAATCATCAATAAATAAATCAATTTCTTGAAGTCTCATTCGTTCAATGATAAACTAATGAGGCTCTCTAAGAGTGCTTAGCTCAGCGGGAGAGCGCTTCCTTCACACGGAAGAGGTCACGAGTCCGATCCTCGTAGCACTCACCATCTGTGCCGGCTTAGCTCATCCGGTAGAGCAACTGATTTGTAATCAGTAGGTGGCTGGTTCAAGTCCGGCAGTCGGCACCATTAAAGATCAATTGGTTTGATGCGGTGTTGTATCAAGCCTTTTTTATATTTTAATAATGGTTTAAATCCCGATTTTGGTATGTTGAATGAACCATTTGATACAAAAAATTTAAGTTATAAGATAGAAACATTTTATTGTGTGTTTACCCATAAAAAACGATTGGAGTAATATAGTGCTTTAGAATTTACTATTAGCAATTTATCCACTTTTGATATCTTTTTAATGTAGAAATGGCGCAATAATGGCGTAATAAACTAGATTTTTGGCGTAATAAATATTATAATGTAACAAAGGACAGGTGACTTTTATGAGATTTATGGAAACAGATAGAGTTGAATTAAAAGAAAAAATCAGTGATTCTCTTCCTAAAGAAATTGAATCATTTCTTAATACAGAAGGTGGAGAAATATATATAGGAGTAGATGATGAAGGAAATGTGGTTGGCGTAGAAAATATTGACTCAGCATTAAGATCAATCTCAGATATTCTTTCTGATCAAATTGAACCAAATGCTATAGATTGTGTTAGACCAGAGGTGAGCTTTGTAGATAGCAAAACTATTATAAAAATTATTATCAAAAAGGGATATTCATCTTTGTATTGCATAAAGAAATATGGTTTTTCATCAAGTGGCTGTCACTATCGTGTTGGGACAACTTGCAAATCAATGACTCTAGAAATGATTAAGAAAAAATTCGAAGCTGGATTGTCTAATTTTGATATGTTGGTTAGAAAAGAGTCATATTATAGCGATATGAAATTCACTAAATTCAAGATGCTTTTGCTTGAAAATGGATACCATCTTGAAGAAAACTCGTTTGAAAGAAATTTTAAGTTGAGAACAAATGATGGTTCTTATAATTATTTGGCAGAATTATTGGCTGATGAAAACTCAATTCCTTTTATTTTTGCAAAGTTTAAAGGAAAGACAAAAGCGACATTCTCTGAAAGAAGCGATTATGGAAATCAATGTATTATTTTGGCATATGAGAGAATGAAAGAAAGATTGAAACTAGAAAATATCTGTAAAACAATAACTAATCCAAGGCCAAGAAGAGATATATATCTTTATGATATGGATGCCGTAAATGAAGCTTTAGTTAATGCGATAATCCACAACGATTATAGAATCACAGATCCTCAGGTGGCTTTTTTTGACGACAGGTTAGAAATTATTTCTCACGGAGGATTGCCTAATGGCTTAACAAAAAATGAGTTCTTCAATGGAGTTAGTAAGCCAAGAAATGAACAATTAATGGAGATTTTTGCAAGACTCGGAATAGTTGAACATACTGGTCATGGTATACCAGTCATAGTTGAAAAATATGGAAAAGAAGCGTTTGAAATCAGTGATAGTTATATAAGGGTTACAATTCCGTTTAATGAAGAAGTTTTATTAAATCATGGCGCAATAAGTGGCGCAATAAGTGGCGTAAATAGAGATGAACTCGAAGCGAAAGAAAAAATAATACTTCCTGAAATTGAAGCTAATCCTAATCTCACAACTAGACAATTAAGCGAAACTTTAAATATTCCATTTAGAAGTGTGCAGAGATATATATCCAATCTTCGCGAAAAAGGATTTATTGATAGAGTTGGTGCAAATAAAAATGGTTATTGGAAAGTTCTAAAATAATCCTTAATTGTAAGCTGAAGTGATAATTATCAATGACACTAAGGGGCTGTTGAAAAAACTGAAGTGAACCCCTCTAATTGGACCAAGGAATAGATCAATGATACTGCTTGATTAAATACAGAAGAAATTTCATTATTGTTTGGTAGAGATTATAAAACAATTAGAAAACATATCAATAATGCTTTAAAAGAAGAACTTGATGAAAAGGTGGTTGTCGCAAAATTTGCGAATACCACTAAACATGGAGCAATTGAATCTAAAACTCAAACTCA
>OCTW011616869.1_pt1 | contig 22630 bp, 17 predicted proteins | sample 1539671 | NCBI WGS metagenome assembly OCTW01 (sample SAMN02144230, study PRJEB22623) | gut metagenome | biome: sheep rumen | host: Ovis aries | place: New Zealand
TTCTTGATACGGCCGGTGATGTAGAGGAATCCATCCTCGTCGAAGTGGCAGAGATCGCCGGTGCGGAACCAACCGTCTTCGGTGAAGGCTTCTGCGGTCCTTTCTGGATCCTTGTAGTAGCCGCTGAAGATGTTGTCGCCCTTAAGCTGGAGCTCGCCGTCGACGATACGGGCCTGCTGCTCGGGATAGATCTTTCCGATGGAAGTAGGATGGGTCACAGCATCGGCATTGGCCGATGTGAGGTTGGCGCTCTCGGTGAGTCCGTAGCCGAAGCAGAACTCGACTCCGAGTTTAGTGAAGATATCTACGAGGCGCGGGGGCACATTGGCTGCACCGCTGATGATGAGGCGGAGTTCGCCGCCGAGGAAGCCGGGACCGTATGCCTTCACGAGACCTGCGAGAATATCGCAGATGCCGGGAACGATTACGAGGAGGGTCGGCTTGATGCGGGGCAACTGGCCGATAGTGGCCTTCATGTCTTCACAGGTGAAGAGGAGGTTGCCGGTGTAGAAGCAGCCCATGGTGCCCGCGATGAGGCCGAAGACATGGCTGAGAGGCAGAAGGGCGATGTAGCGGTGGACACCGATTACCTTGCCGGGCTTGTAGATGGCGTTGAATGCTCCGCGCATGAGGGCCTTCTGGCTGAGGACTGCGCCCTTAGGCTGGCCGGTAGTGCCGCCGGTGAAGAAGATAGCGGCCGGTGATTCGGGGTCGATGGTCGCGCAGGGAGCGGACTCGTCGGCGATTGAAGATGCGGGGAGGACTTTGACGCCCTCGAGACCTTCGCAAAGCGGCGCGAATTCGTCGCGCACGAACAGGGCTGCGATGTCGAAGCGCTTGCATGAGCCGGCTACCGCTGGTGCGGGAAGGCTGGCAGGAAGCATCATGGCGACATATCCTGCACTGGTAATGGCGAAGAAGAGTTCGATGGCATCGAGACTATTGCGATCGAAGACAGCGATATGAGAGCCGGCAGGAAGTCCGAGGGTGGCGATAAACGCCCTGCGCCTTGCAATCCGCTGGCACATCTCTGCGTATGTAAATGTCTGACCGTTATGGGAAATTGCCGGAAGTTCCGGATACTGTTTTTCAATCCACTGGACGAATTCTCCGACTGTAGGGAGATAATGGAGACGCTGCAGATCTGCAGGGTCTACCATGTTGTAGAAGTAATTACTCATAATATAGATTTAGTAAGTTAGTACAACTTTGCAGTTTGCAAATATACTATTCTTTGGAATTATTTGAAAACGCCCGCTCGGTGATAAATAATGAACACATACCTTATTTTCGATAAAAGAAGGAAAGTTGGGGGGTGGCAATTTCGAGCGGATTCTCAACTTGCCGGAGAACCTTGATATAAAAAAAAGCCCGTTCAATAAGAAACGGGCTTTTATTATGATAACCATTTGATTAATCAGATTAATACTCTTCCTCGTTAAAATTATGGAGTAGTTGGGGTTAAAGCTTTTATTATCAGCTACTTATATCTGTATTCAAAAACTGGGGATAGTCACAGGGATAGTCTGAGGCAGGCTTAGAGCCTCTATCTAACAGTTCTCTATCTAATGTACTATCCCTGCCCTTTCTTTTTGTCGCGAGATTTCTTAATCAGCAAACACAAGAGTACGACCAAACCTATGGGAAATATGTAAACAAAACGTGTTAGAAGTAGTGCCAAGCCCCAAATAACTATGACAGCGATATTGTCATCCTTATTACCTGCTGTTGGGAAGGATGTTCTTATGCTTTCCGGCGATAAAACAGATTCTTTTTTTCTCGGACTATCAGCAAAACCATTGTCAAAAAATATGCGTAAGTTATCGCCGTCAAAGATGATGGAATCAGCGACTTGAATGGGAAGAGAGTTGTATTCGCAATTGTCTTTATTAAACCTATCTACTTGAAGGTAAACATGTGTTGAATCCGTCGAATAGGTTCCCCAGACAACATCGCAAAAATGGCCAACGAATTCTGTGGAATTAAACTGGCAGGCGAACCTACCGTTTTCTCCAAAGCCAATAGTAATCCTTTCACAAGTTCTATAGTATCCGCTGAATGTGTGCTGAAGTCGCGGGTATTCTGATACACCAATCCTTTCTCTTGGAGAACAAGATGTACAGAGAGGGAGTGTCAACACACTTATCAGAAATGAAAGAATGATGTATAATTGTCTAGAACTCATAGCCACCCATTTCCACAAAAATAACTATTCTTTTGTGGCCAGACAAACTTTTACTATTCCTCCTCCTTCTCCAGGAGGACTTCCTCCAAAAATGGGAAATATTTGGGAAGTAAAAAGACAGAAAAAGCCAAGGCAAAAACCTTGGCTTGTAGTTACAACTGCTTGATTATCAGATCAATACTCTTCTTCGTTAAAGAAGAAATCCTCCTTTGTGGGATAATCGGGCCAAATATCTTCGATGGACTCGTAGATCTCTCCGTCGTCCTCGAGTTCTTCAAGGTTCTCTATAACCTCTTCGGGGGCGCCGGAGCGGTTTGCATAGTCTATAAGTTCGTCTTTTGTTGCCGGCCATGGCGCATCGTCAAGGCTTCCGGCTAGCTCTAATGTCCAAAACATAGCGTTAAGTATCAGTTTTTGTTAATTGTCAATTTGGCGGCAAATATATATAAAAATCGAATAATCATAACTATTTTTGCATCGCATTTTCAATATGGCTTATACTAAAGAAGAAAAATACGACCTGACCGTGACCGGGGAGATTGCCGGCCACGTAAGGGCAATTCTCGAGCTGCTCGGGGAAGACCCTGAGAGAGAGGGGCTTGTAAAAACTCCGGAGCGCGTGGCCAAGGCCATGCAGTTCCTGACCAAAGGCTACGAAGAAGACGGCGTGGAGATCATTCGCAGCGCTATGTTCGAAGAAGACTACAGCCAGATGGTCCTCGTAAAAGACATTGAACTCTACAGCGTCTGCGAGCACCACATGCTCCCCTTCATCGGCAAGTGCCACGTCGCCTACATTCCCAACGGCCGCATCACCGGCCTTAGCAAAATCGCCCGCGTGGTGGAGACCTTCGCCCGCCGCCTGCAGGTTCAGGAGCGGCTCACGGTCCAGATCCGCGACTGCATCCAGGAGGCGCTCAACCCTCTTGGGGTCGCCGTCGTGATCGAGGCCAACCACACCTGCATGCAGATCCGCGGAGTGGAGAAATCCAACGCCATCACCACCACCTCTGCCTTCAGCGGTGCCTTCCTCCGCTCGGAAAAAACCCGCAACGAATTCCTCAACCTGATCAAGTGAGATTGGTACAATTCTTCAAAAACTGGATGCTGCCCCTCGCCATCATCACGGGAGCGGCAGTTTTTCTTGCGCTTCATCTCACTGCATCTCCGGCGGAGAAAGGCTACCTGTCGTTCTGCTCGACTGCCCAGCCGATCCTTATCGGAGTCATGCTGTTCCTGCAGCTCAACACACTCGCACCTGCCGACCTTCGTTTCCATCGCTGGCATCTCAGGCTGCTGATAATCCAGGCCGTCATGTTTTCGGCTCTCGGAGCCATCGCCCTGATTATCCCCGACGGGAGCGCGAAAGTGCTGATTGAGTGCGCCATGCTATGCTTCGTCTGCCCTACCGCAGCCGCGGCCGGAGTCATCACTTCCAAACTCGGGGGCGACCTCGCCGGCATAATGACCTACACGGTGCTGGCGAACGCACTCGCTTCGGTCCTTATCCCGCTGATGGTGCCGTTCGTCCATCCCGCTACCGACGCGGGCTTCCTGCCGATGATGCTCGCGATCGTACGGCGCGTGTTCTCGATCCTCCTGCTTCCCTGCCTGCTGGCATGGGCCATCCGCTGGCTGCTGCCGGCCGTACACCGCTGGCTCGAGCGCTTCACCGGCTGGGCGTTCTACGTCTGGGGCATCTGCCTGACGCTGTCGATCTCGCTCGCCACCTCCTCGCTGGTTAGCAGCGGCATCGGAGTCGCGCTTGTAGGAGGAATTGCGGCCGTATCCCTGCTCTGCTGTCTCTGCCAATTCGCGACCGGCCGAAGGATTGCACGCTGCTACGGACCCGCGGAAAGCATTACCGCAGGTCAGGCCCTAGGGCAGAAAAACACCGGATTCATCATTTGGCTGGGGATCAATTACATGACCCCAGTTACTTCTGTCGCAGGCGGTCTCTACGCCATCTGGCACAATCTCGTAAACTCTTACGAACTGTTACACCGTAAATAAAGCTCTGCCCGGGCGGGCTATGGATGCGAAACTATTTCGCATCCATGGCCTGGCAGGCTGTAATCGCTACCATCTTGTAGATGTCGTCGACGGAGCAGCCTCGGCTGAGGTCGTTGACCGGACGGGCGATGCCCTGGAGGATAGGGCCGATAGCGTCGGCATCGCCGAGCCTCTGGACCAACTTGTAGCCGATATTTCCAACCTCAAGGTTGGGGAAGACCAGCACATTGGCCTTGCCTGCTATCTCGCTGCCCGGGGCTTTCTTGGCACCGACCGAAGGGACGAGGGCTGCGTCGGCCTGAAGTTCACCGTCGACATGGAGCGAAGGATCAAGTTCGCGGGCGAGGCGGGTAGCCTCAACCACCTTGTCGACGACTTCGTGTTTGGCAGAGCCCTTGGTAGAGAATGAAAGCATGGCTACGCGAGGATCCGCAAAACCGGCGACACTGCGCGCGGTACGGGCCGTACAGACGGCAATCTGGGCGAGCTGTCCGGCATCGGGCATGGGGGTCACGGCAACATCTCCCACGACGAGCACTCCGTCTTCGCCGTACTGAGGGGTCTTGGTGACGAGGAGCATGGCACCGCTGACACAGGTGATGCCGGGGGCGCACTTGATAATCTGAAGGGCAGGGCGGAGAGTCTCGCCGGTTGTGGAGAGAGCGCCGCTGATCTGACCGTCGGCATCGCCGCTCTTGATGATGAGGCAGCCGAAGTAGAGAGGATTGAGCACGAGTTTGTGGGCCTCCTCGGGAGTCATGCCCTTGTTTTTGCGGAGTTCGTAGAGAAGGTTGGCGTATTCCTCGGTCTTCTCGGAGGTGGCAGGGTCGATGATGGTTGCCTGCCCGATATGCTTGAGGCCGAGTTCTGCGGCCTTTGCCGCTATCTCAGCCGGATTGCCGATAAGGATGATGTCGGCGATGCCGTCGGCAATTGCTCGGTCGGCCGCCGTGATTGTGCGCTCCTCGAGCGATTCGGGAAGCACGATGCGCTGCCTGCAACTTTGTGCACGCGCAATGATGTTTTCGATTAATGCCATATTATTTTTCAAACCATGAAATAAAATCTTTTTCCGCGAAAGCGTTGTCCCAGGAATTGTGCTGCACGCCGGGGTAACCGACATACTCAACAGGGACGCCGGCCTGCCTGAAGGCCTCGCAGTCTTCCTGCGAGAAATGCGGGGCCACGACGGGGTCCTCGAGACCATGGAAGAAGCGCACGCGGGTGCGGCCCTTGTACTCGGCGCAACGCTGAGCATTGGCGGCGCCGCAGATGGGCTGGATGGCCGCAAAGAAGTCGGGGTAGCGAAGCATGAGGTCGAGCACTCCCATTCCGCCCATCGACAGGCCGGTGCCGTAGATTGCGTCGGTATCGACAAATCCGAGGGCGATCAGGCAGTCGAGAAGCTCTTTTACCGCCTCAAGGTCTTCGCTGATGGGGGCGTCGTATGGGAACGAACGGTCTGCGATCTCTTCGGGGGTGCCCGGGCGGACGATGCTTACCCAGTAGCCGGCCTCCGAGCATTGGGGCGCCACGACGATCATGTCGCGAAGGAGCGGATCGGTCTCGAAGAGTTCGCGGCCATGGACGAGCTGAAGCTCATTGTCGGAGCCGCGCTCCCCTGCTCCGTGAAGGAAAAGCACCAGCGGATACTGCTTCAGCGGATTGAAATTGTCGGGATAGATGATTCTGTAGGGGAGCACATGACCGGAAGAGGCGGTGAACTCCTTGGGAGCGAACTCGCGCTTGGGAGCGGAGCAGCAAACCAGCAGCAGGGCTGCAAGGGCCAAAAGAATGATACGTTTCATACAGTGTTATTTTTCGAATTCGTGGAGGGCAAAGTCGGCGCGGATCTTGTCGATGATGGCACAGACTATCTTGAAGGCTTTGCTTTCGCGGGTATAGACGGCGGGAGCGACGAAGCGCACACGACCCTGGCGCTTGAGTTTGGCGGCTACCGCCCTTTTCTTCTCGTTGGCAGGATCATAGACTGCGATGGGGTGTCCGCCGAACATTCCCACTACTTTCATGCTCGGAACGTCGGTCTCTCCGTCGCCGAAGTAGATCATATGGGCAAACGGGACCCTTTTCTTGTCTTCGGCGGTGGATGCGTTGACCATCTTGCTGTCGCGGGCGCTGAAGATACCCTTGCTGATCTTGAACAGGAACTGGGTCTTATTAGTGTAGTCCACCGCGATGCCGGGCCAGACGGCCTCGCCCTTCTCGTTATATATATAGGTACCGGCGAAGATGTGCTTGAACTCTCCGGCGATCGCAGTCCCCTCGACCATCTCCTTGAGGCCGCTGGAATTGATGTAGTGCTCTACCCTCACTCCGTGTTCGGCGCCGTATGCATTGACGATGGAGAACCACTCGCGCACGCCTTCGAAGAAGTCGATGTCGCGGCCGAAGCGCTTGAAGTCTTCTCTCCGCAGGCTGATACCCTTGGCCCGGGCTTCGTCGTACATCATCTTCATGTAGGCAAGGACATCGGATGCGTCCTGGTCCACAGCCAGGCTGTTGCTCTTCTCCCAAAACTCTTCCTTCGTTTCACCCATGGCCTGGATGAAGCCAAACTCCTGCATGTTGCCGGGGGCGAGAGTCCCGTCGAAATCGTAAATGAGAGCTACTATAGGCTTTTTCATTTCACCCCAGTTTTTGGTTTTTCGCCACAAATATCGTAATAATTCACCACATACGCACATGCGTGAATTGCAAAAAAAACGGGGCGCCAGTATTTTTGCCTACGGAATAAACTAAACCTTTACGACAATGTCTAACTATCCCCACTATCTGGAGCGTCTTCAGAACGCTACACGCAAATTTTGGGACAAGACTGCCCTCCATAGCATAGGAGGCGACTCTTTCACCTACGGCCAGATGGCCACCCAAGTCGAAAAATTCCATCTCGCATTCGAAGCCCTCGGATTCAAGAAGGGCGACAAGATATCCCTCTATGCGGCCAACGGAGCCCGCTGGGGCATGGTCTACATGGCGGTCAACACCTACGAAACCGTCATCGTACCTCTGCTCGCAGACTTCACTCCCGAGAACGCAAGTTCGCTTGTCAACCACTCCGAAAGCGTAGCTCTCTTCACCAACAAGGCGAAGTGGGTCAAGATGGACCTTGAGAAGATGCCGCTCCTCAAGATCGCCATCGACGTCGACGACTGGAGCATGATCTGGGCTGCCGACGAGAAGATCGCTGCGACCTACGCAACCATGGACGAGCTCTTCGAAAAGAAGTGGAACGGAAAGTTCGGCCCCGAGAATGTGGTCTTCCCCACCGACAACTGGGATGAGCTTTCGACTATCAGCTACACCTCGGGATCGACCGGCGACCCCAAGGGCGTAATGCTCACCTACCGCAACTTCAGCGCTATCGTCGACTATAGCCAGAGACATGTCCCCGCAGGCGACAAGATGGTCTCGATGCTCCCGATGGCCCACATGTACGGCCTCGTGATCGAGTTCATCTACCCGCTGTGCAACGGAACGGGCATCTATTGGCTCGGCAAGGCCCCGACCCCGGCTACCCTTATGAAGGCATTCGCTGAGGTAAAGCCGTATCTTCTCATTACGGTACCTCTCGTGATGGAGAAAATCTACAAGAGCAAGGTGAAGCCCACGCTCGACAAGCCCGCCATCAAGATCCTCACCAAGATTCCGATTCTCAACAAGGTCATCTACAAGAAGGTCAAGGACGGACTCGTAGCTGCTTTCGGCGGCAACGTCGAGGAGTTTATCATGGGTGGCGCAGCCCTCAGCCCCGAAGTCGAGAAACTTTTCAAGAAGATCAAGTTCCCTTACCTGGTAGGTTATGGAATGACGGAGGCCTGCCCGCTGCTCGCTTATGAGCACTGGACCAAGTATGTGGCCGGTTCCTGCGGCAAGGCAGTGGATTGCGCCGCAGTACGCATCGATTCTGAAGATCCCCAGCATATCGCAGGCGAGATCCAGGCCAAGGGCGAGAATATCTGTATCGGCTACTTCAAGAACCCCGAAGCTTCGGCCAACGCATTCACTGAAGACGGATGGCTTAAGACCGGCGATCTCGGTATCATGGACAAAGACGGCAACATTTTCATCAAGGGCCGCTCGAAGAGCATGATCCTTACGGCCAACGGCCAGAACGTCTACCCCGAGGAGCTCGAGGCCATTATCAACACCCAGCCATACGTGGCAGAGTCGGTAGTGGTTGACCGCGCCGGAAAGATAGTCGGACTCGTCTACCTCGACCAGGACGCCATCAAGAACGCCGGGCTCGACGAAGAAGCAATCGCCGACATTCCCGAGAACATCAGGATTGCGACCAACAGGAAGCTTCCCGGCTACAGCCAGATCGCAAAGGTCGAGATCATGCTCGAGCCTTTCCAGAAGACTCCGAAGATGAGCATCAAGCGATTCCTCTACAAATAGTGACAATTTGTCACTGGAACGGAAGTTGCGTTTTTCTCCCGCAGAAAAACACAATTTTTGTATTATGACCAAAGGACATATCGGAGTGACGACCGAGAATATATTTCCGGTTATCAAACAGTTTCTTTACAGCGACCACGAGATATTCCTGCGCGAGCTCGTGGCAAACGCAGTCGATGCCACGCAGAAGATGAAGACACTCGCCTCCACCGGCGAATTCAGCGGAGACCTTGGCGAGCTCAAGGTCAAGGTAGAGCTGGACGAGAAGGCAAAAACCCTGAAGATCACCGACCGCGGTATCGGTATGACCGCCGAGGAGGTCGACAAATACATCAACCAGATTGCATTCTCATCGGCCGGTGAGTTCCTCGAGAAGTATAAGGAGCAGGCCGGAGGCATCATCGGCCACTTCGGCCTCGGATTCTACTCCGCTTTCATGGTCAGTTCGAAGGTAACCATCGAAAGTCTGAGCTGGAAGGAAGGCTCCAAGCCGGTGTTCTGGAGCTGCGACGGTTCGCCGGAGTTCGAGATGAATGAGTGCGTGCGCGAAGACCGCGGCACTACCATCACCCTCTACCTCGACGGCGATTCCGACGAATTCGCATCGAAGGGCCGCATCGAGGGCCTCCTGCAGAAGTACTGCAAGTTCATGCCCGTGCCTGTCGTTTTCGGCAAAAAGACCGAGTGGAAAGACGGCAAGAGCGTGGAGACCGACGAGGACAACGTGATCAACAGCGTCGAGCCCATCTGGACCAAGGCGCCTTCCGATCTCAAGGACGAGGACTACATGAACTTCTACCACGCCCTCTACCCGATGGAGGAGGACCCCATGTTCTACATCCACCTCAACGTAGACTATCCTTTCACCCTCACGGGAGTACTCTACTTCCCCAAGATCAAGGAAAGGATGGCGATCGACAAGAACAAGATCCAGCTGTTCTGCAACCAGATGTTTGTCACGGACCATGTCGACAATATCGTGCCTGACTTCCTTACCCTGCTCCACGGCGTGATAGACTCGCCCGATATCCCGCTTAATGTTTCGAGAAGCTATCTCCAGGCCGATGCCAATGTAAAGAAGATCAGTACATACATCACAAAAAAGGTGGCCGACAGGCTGGAGCAGATCTTCAAGGAGCAGCGCGAAACCCTCGAAGAGAAGTGGGACAACATCAAACTCTTCATAGAGTACGGAATGCTCTCCGACGAGAAGTTCTGCGAGAGGGCCGTTAACTTCGCCCTTCTGAAAGACGTCGACGGCAAGTACTACAGCTTCGAGGAGTATCGCAAGGCAGTCGAAGAGCAGCAGACCGACAAAGACAAGAAGGTCGTCCTGCTCTACGCAACCGACACCGAGAAGCAGTACAGCGCAATCGAAGCAGCCAAGAACCTTGGCTACAACGTCCTGCTGATGGACTGCGAACTGGATTCACACTTCGTGGGGCTGCTCGAGCAGAAGATCAAGGACGCACGTTGCGCCCGAGTGGACTCCGAACCCGCATCGCGCCTGATCCCCAAGGAAGACGAGGTCAAGCCGACCATGAGCGAGGACGACAGCAAGGCTCTGTCAGAGCTCTTCAAGGGAGCCCTCCCTCAGGGACCCGAATGGACTGTCGAAGCGGCCAACCTTGGTGAGGATGGCGAGCCGGTGCTCATTACCCAGAACGAGTTCATGCGCCGCTACCGCGAGATGTCTTCAATCGGAGGAGGCATGAACTTCTACGGCTCGATGCCGCAGATGTACGACGTGAAGGTCAACATGGAGAACCCCGTAATCGCAAAGATCTGGGGCGACCGCGAAGGCACCGCCGAGCTTCTGCATCAGGTCGTGGACCTCGCGCTTCTCGCGAACGGTCTGCTGACCGGCAAGGCTCTCGCGGAATTCATAGCCCGCAGCGAAAAACTTTTGGTCTAGTGCGACAGATGTCCCTTAAATTGGGACATCTGTCGCAAAAACGGCCTGAAATGCAACTGATGTCCTCATTTCGAGGACATCAGTTGCATTATGACGGGATTGAGACTTCGGCAAGTGCGGTATCAGAAAAAATGAGTATCTTAGCGGACTGATATGAAGAAGCTGATCTACATCCTCATAGCCGGACTGGCCGCTGCCGGAATCGCCGTAGCCGCCGTCGACATCAATACCGCCCGCGAAGACTATATCAAGAAATACTCCGCCCTTGCCATCTCCGAGATGGAGCGCACGGGCGTACCGGCCTCGATTACGCTGGCCCAGGGCCTGCTCGAGTCGGGCGCCGGGCGCTCTACCCTCGCCACCAAGGCCAACAACCACTTCGGCATCAAGTGCCACAAATCGTGGAGGGGCGAGAAGGTATACCACGACGACGATGCTCCGCAGGAGTGCTTCCGTTCGTACCCCAAGGCCGAAGATTCATTCAAGGACCACTCCGACTTCCTGCGCTACTACGACCGCTACAAGTTCCTCTTCGACCTCGAAATCACAGACTACAAAGGCTGGTGCTACGGGCTCAAAAAGGCCGGATATGCAACCGACCCCGCCTATGCCACCAAGCTCATCGACCTGATCGAGAAGTACGACCTGGGCCGTTTCGATAAGGGCGCCGTAGTGGCTGTCGAGTCGCCGGATAAGCTTGAGAAGGCGGTCATCATGCCCGCAAGCTACGACGAGCAGTTCAGATTCTCGCTCGAGCGTACTGTCTACCAGAAGAACGGTGTGGCATGTATCTACTCGGTAGCAGGCGACACCTACGAGAGCATTGCCCTCATCTACGACCTGTTCCCTCGCGAACTGCTCCGTTTCAACGACCTGAAGCAGAGCCAGGAACTTCTCCCGGGTACCATCGTCTACATACAGGCCAAAAAGTCAAGGGCAGCAAAGGGTCTTGAGAAGTATATCGTAAGTGAAGACGGAGAGTCGCTGCGCGAAATCAGCCAGCGCTTCGCCGTGAAGATGAGGAGCATCGAAAAGCGCAATAAACTCAAGAAGGGCGAGCCTCTCGTCAAAGAGCAAGAGCTCAGGCTAAGGTAGCAGTGATGAAACAGCAGAAAAAGAAATCGGGAGCCTGGAGAATCCTCGGGGTTGCGCTGCTGGCCGTAGCGTTTTTCGGCGGGCTTCAGGCGTGGGGATGGCTGCGCAACAATCGTCTGCCAGCGTTCTACGGCGATGCTGAGATCTACGTAAAGGCGGGAACTACCCCCGACGACGTAATCGCCCAGATCAAGGAGCAGACCGGCATTCGTTGGGAAAAGGCTCTCAGGGAAGTGTTCGAACAGAAGGAGGTGGCCAAATACATCACCCCCGGCCACTACCATATTTCGGAAAATCACTCCTGCGTTTACGTGGCGCGCATGCTCAACAACAGCTGGCAGACTCCTGTCAAGCTCACCCTCAGCGGGTCGCTGAGGCTCAAGAGCGACATCGCTTCCAAGATAGGCCGCCAGATGCAGGTCTCGGCTGAGGAGGTCAGGGAGGCACTTGACGATGAGGTGTTTCTCCGCAAGTTTGGCTTCAATCCGACCAACGTGTTCTCGATGATTATCCCGGACACTTACGAGGTATATTGGGATGCTTCGCTTACGGAGATATTCACCCTGCTCAGAAAAGAATACGACAGGTTCTGGGACGATGAGCGCAGGGCTAAGGCAAAGTCCATTGGATTAACTCCCGCCAAGGTAAGCATCCTCGCATCGATCGTGCAGGGAGAATCAAACCACACTCCCGAGTACACAAAGATAGCCGGCGTCTATGTAAACCGTCTGCGCAAGGGCATGAGGCTCCAGGCCTGCCCTACCGTAGCTTACTGTTTCGACTACAAACCCGACAGGATACTCGACAAACACCTCAAGGTCAATTCACCCTACAACACCTACAAGCACGCCGGTCTGCCTCCGGGGCCAATCTGCAGTCCCTCGAAAGCCGCGCTTGACGCAGTGCTCAATGCCGACACTGCCTCAGGCTACCTCTACTTCTGCGCCTCCCCCGCCTTCGACGGAACCAACGTGTTCTCGAAGAGCTACAAGGAGCACATGGTCAAGGCCCGCGCCTATCAAAGTGCGCTGGATGCTCTGAAAAAGAAATAATTTCCTATCTTTACACATAGAGATGGAAGACCTTGTCAAAAGAGCACGCGAGGTGGCTCTTGCCGCGCTTGCAGAGGATCTCCGCCACAACGGAGAACCGTTTATCGGACACCCCGACGGTGTGGCCGCGATAGTACGTGACGAAATAGGCCTGCCCGAAGAATGTATCGCGGCAGTCTACCTCCACGAAGCCTCGCGGATGCACCCTGAGACCGATATCTCCGCCTTTCCCAAGGATGTCCTTACCCTCGTGGACGGCCTCAACAAGATCAGCACCATCAAGCCAAAGGACACCAGGCTCGAAGCCGAGAACTACAAGCGCCTGATAGTCCAGTACAGCACTGACCCGCGTGTGACGGTGATCAAGATCGCCGACCGTCTGGAGGTGATGCGCAACCTCTCGATCTTCCCGAAAAGCTCGCGCGAACAGAAGCAGCTCGAGACCCTGATGCTCTACATTCCGCTGGCTCACCAGCTCGGTCTGTACAACATCAAGAGCGAGCTTGAAGACATCTACTTCAAGTTCTCCGAGCCAGAGCAGTACCGCACCATCAAAAACAAGCTGGCGGCAACGGCTCCGTACCGCGAGCAGCTCATGAAAGAATTCATCGAGCCCCTCAAGGAGAAGATCGACAAAGCCGGCATCAAGTATAAGCTCAAGATCAGGACCAAGACGGCCTACAGCATCTGGCGCAAGATGCAGGTGCAGAAAGTCCCCTTCGAGGGCGTGTACGACGTCTTTGCGATACGCTTCATTATCGACTGCGAGCCCGACCGCAAGCTTGAGCAGGATCTCTGCTGGAAGGTCTACTCCTACGTGACTGAAGAGTACGAGCCCGACACCAAGCGCCTTCGCGACTGGCTCACCAACCCCAAGCCCAACGGCTACGAGTCGCTCCACATAACGGTAAAGAATGCCCAGGGCCACTACATCGAGGTGCAGATTCGCACCGTCCGCATGGACGAAACCGCGGAGAGCGGCCTCGCCTCGCACTGGTCGTACAAGGGTATAAAAGGCGAGCAGACGCTCGACAAATGGCTGAGTTCAGTGCGCTTCGCCCTCGAGCATCCTACCGAAGCCAAGCCTGAAGACAGGCCGATGGCCCCGTCAGACGAAATCTTCGTCTTCACTCCGACTGGCGAGCTGCGCATCCTGAGGGCAGGCTCGACCGTGCTCGATTTCGCATTCAATATCCACAGCGGCATCGGATGCCGCTGCACAGGCGCCCGAATCGGAGGCAAGGCGGTGTCGATCCGGGAGAAGCTCAAAACCGGCGATGTGGTCGAGATTCTGACCTCGAAGAACCAGAAGCCGTCCGCCGACTGGCTGGGCTGGGTCGTGACCTCAAAGGCGCGCACCAAAATCCGCCAGCAGCTCGATGAAGCGCAGCGCAAGCTCGCCGCCGACGGGCGCGAACTCGTGGAGCGCCGCCTCAAGAACTGGAAACTCGAGTTCCCCGTCGAGATGCAGGGCGAATTCTGCAAGAAACACGGCTACGACGGGCTGATCCCAATGTATGCGGCAATAGCATCGGGCGAAGTCGATATCGCCGAGATCAAAGAATTCATCATCGGGGGCAACCAGCCCGTCCAGGATAATCCGGCCGAGCAGTCCGAAGAGGCCAAGCGGAGTGCCTATACCGGCACAGGAGACGACATCCTCGTGCTGGGCGCCAAGGACGTAAAGGGTCTGCAGTACAAGATGGCAAGGTGCTGCAATCCTGTCTTCGGAGACGACGTATTCGGATTTGTCACGAGGGGCGAAGGCATCAAGATCCACCGTATCTCATGCCCTAATGCGTCAAGGCTTTTCGAGAAATACCCCTACCGCATCCAGAGAGTGGTCTGGCAGGAGACTCAATCCAGCGGAGAATTCCTCGCTACGCTCCAGGTCCTTGCCGAACCTGACAGGACGGTAATGGGCTCGATAATGGACATCATCTCGCAGTTCAGGGTATCTATGCGTTCATTCGTGGTGGGGACCAACACACGCACAGGAGACGACGAAATCACCATCAAGCTGCTGGTGCCGTCGAACTCCGAACTCGACAAGGTTATCTCGCTTGTCGGGAAGATAAAACACGTACAGCGGGTTCGCCGCGTCTAAGCTACATCGATAGGCAGAATCGCAGTCCGCTCGATTTCCTTAGGAAGACTCGAGCTTCTGGGGCATGCCGTGAGGTCGATGATGGTGTTGATGTAGATCTTGGCGGGATTAAAATGCCGCACAAGCCTCACCGAAGCGGCGAGAGTGCCACCTGTTGCGAGAAGGTCGTCGTGGATGAGCACTACATCTTCCGGGGAGATCGAGCCCGTGTGCATCTCGATGCAGTCGAAACCGTACTCGAGATTGTAGGTCTCACTTATCTTCTCGCCGGGGAGCTTGCCCTTCTTGCGGGCCGGGACGAAGCCGGCACCGAGTTTTTCGGCGAGGATGGCGCCGAACACGAAGCCGCGGGATTCGAGTCCTACGACCTTGGTGATGCCTTTGTCCTTGTAGAGGGCTACGAGGCGCTCGGTGACTTCTTTGAGGCAGTCAGGGTTGGCGAAAAGGGTGGTGATGTCCTGGAAGTGGATACCCTTGATGGGGAAATCCTCAATAACGCGAATATTCGCAAGAAGCTCTTCTGTTGTCATATACTTCAAAGATAATGATTATCTTTGATATATGAAATTCAAACTTGAATCGGAATACAAACCTTCGGGCGACCAGCCCGAGGCAATAGCGGGATTGGTGGACGCGCTGAACTCAGGAGTGTCGGACGTGACTCTCCTTGGAGTGACCGGCTCCGGAAAGACCTTCACGATGGCAAACGTCATCGAGAAGCTCCAGAGGCCTGCCCTGATCCTCAGCCACAACAAGACCCTCGCCGCACAGCTCTACGGGGAGTTCAAGTCGTTCTTCCCCAATAACGCGGTGGAGTATTTCGTTTCATACTACGACTACTACCAGCCGGAGGCCTACCTCCCCACTACCGACACCTATATTGAGAAGGACCTCTCGATCAACGATCAGATCGAGAAGCTGCGCCTCTCCGCCGCTTCGGCGCTTCTGAGCGGCAGGCGCGACGTGATCGTAATCAGTTCGGTAAGCTGCCTCTACGGCATAGGCAACCCCGACGATTTCCACGAGCAGACTGTGACCGTCCGGCGCGGGGAGCAGCGTTCGCTGACCGGCCTTCTTTATAAGCTCGTGGACGCCCTCTACGTACGCACCGAAGGCGAGTTCACCCGCGGCTCGTTCCGCACAAAAGGCGACACCGTAGACGTGTTTCTGAGCGGTGCCGACAACGCCGTACGCATCGAGTTTTTCGGCGATGAGGTCGACGCCATCTCCGTGATCGACCCCGGCACCGGAGCAGTGATAGAGGAAGTTTCTGAAATCAGCATCTACCCTGCAAACAACTTCGTCACCACCAAAGAGCGCACCGTCGCCGCCATCGACCAGATCCGCGACGACCTCTTCGAGCAGGTGATGTACTTCCAGCGCGAGGGCAAAATGCTCGAAGCCAAGCGCATCGAGCAGAGGGTCGAGAACGATATCGAGATGCTCAAAGAACTCGGCTACTGCCCCGGAATCGAAAACTATAGCCGCTATTTCGACGGCCGTCAGCCCGGACAGCGCCCGTTCTGCCTGATTGACTATTTCCCGAAAGACTTCATCACCTTCATCGACGAGTCGCACGTGACGCTGCCGCAGATCCACGCCATGTTCGGAGGCGACCACAGCCGCAAGTCGGTGCTGGTAGAGTACGGATTCCGCCTGCCCGCCGCTGCCGACAACCGTCCGCTCACCTTCCCGGAGTTCGAGGCCATTACCGGGCAGAAGGTCTACGTGAGTGCGACCCCGGCAGACTACGAGCTGGAGAAGAGCGCAGGGTTGGTGGTCGAGCAGGTCGTGCGGCCTACCGGATTGCTCGACCCCCCGATCGAGGTCCGGCCGATCGAAAACCAGGTCGACGACCTTGTGGAAGAGGTCCGCAAAAGGGCCGAACGCGACGAGAGGGTGCTGATCACGACCCTGACCAAACGCATGGCCGAGGAACTCGACACCTACATGAAGCGCATCGGAATCCGCTGCCGCTATATCCACTCCGACGTGGACACTTCCGAAAGGGTGGAGATCATCGAAGACTTCAAGAACGGACTTTTCGACGTACTGATCGGCGTCAACCTTCTGCGCGAGGGACTCGACATCCCGAGCGTGTCGCTGGTTGCGATCCTCGACGCCGACAAGGAAGGATTCCTGCGCACCGCCCGTTCGCTCACCCAGACTGCAGGACGCGCCGCGCGCAATGTAAACGGGCTCGTGATCATGTACGCCGACAAGATAACGCCGTCGATGGAGGCTACTATTCGCGAGACCAACCGCCGAAGGACCAAGCAGATAGAATACAATAAGCTGCATGGCATCACGCCCCGTCAGATTGAGACGCGCCACAACGTGCTCGCCGGCGAACTCGGCGGCGGTGCGGCCCCGGAGGGGCGCAAAGCCGCCTGGGCCGGCGGCACCACCGGGCGCGTCAGTGCGCCGAACTCCTACGACGACCCGCGCTATATCCCCAACCCGTCAGATCTCGGCAAGGGGAAGATCAGCGTGGGGCTCGGCCACGACTCGCGCCGCGCCAACGGCGAGGCCTTCAAGGACGGCGCCGTGCGCGCCGACCTCGCGGCCGTGCTTCAGGACCCCGTCATCCGCTCAATGTCGCGCGAGCAGATCGAGAAACTCATCGAGACCGACCGTGAAAAGATGCACAAGGCAGCTGCCGAGCTCGACTTCGCCACCGCAGCGCGCTTCCGCGACGAGATGTGGGCGTTGGAGAAATATCTGTCTGTCTGGACGGACTGACCTATAATTCGAATTCGTCACCGTCGGAGACAGCGGTGACATTGGGAAAGAGGCGCGCGGCTTCGCGCTCGAAGACAGAGCGGTCGCGCACGCGCGAGGTGTAGTGGCCGATCAAGAGCCGCTCCGCGCCCGCTTCGAGCGCACAGCGCGCTGCGTCTTCGGTGGTGCTGTGGAAGCGTGTTGCCGCCTTGTCAGCGAAATCCATCGGATACGTAGCCTCGTGGTACAGAACCTTTACGTCTCGCACATAATCCTTGAGCTCCGGAAAAGGCATGGTGTCGGAGCAGTAAGCATAGCTGCGAGGCCCGTACTTTGCAAGTTCGCGCTCGCTCTGGATAGCATCGAAGCGGTAACCGTAACACTCTATTTTGTGCTTTAGGGGAAACGCGCTGACCCTGACGTGTTTTGAGGAAAAGACCTCCTCCAGACCTTTCGCCGACACTTTGTGGAACTCAATCTGATAGTTCATCCCGTCGCCGAACCAGCTGAGATAGAACTTTATGATGGACCCGAGTGCCTCGGGGCCAAAGATATGCAGCACTTCCGTGCGGCCATACATAGCCATGGTAGAGAGCAGACCGAAGAGCCCGAAGACGTGGTCGCCGTGGATATGGCTGATGAAGACCGCCTGAACCTTGAGGAAGGAAAGATGCATCTGGCGCATCCTCTGCTGCAGGCCTTCCCCGCAGTCAATCAAAAGCAAGCGCCCTTGCACGGTGAGTGCCTGGGCGCTTGGATTCATTTCAGAAATGGGCATGGCCGAAGCCGCGCCCAATATCCTGAGCGAGAAGTTCATTACTCGCCTTTTTCGAGCTTGGACTTGAGAGCTGCAAGAGCGTCGATGTCGCCGAGAGTTGTCTTCTCAACGTTGGCATTGACATTCTTGACGGCTTTCTTGGTAGCTGCGGCCTCGGTAGCGGCTGCCTTCTCCTTGACCTCCTGATAGGTGCGGAGGTGGGAAACGAGCACGCTCTTGGTGCTGCGGCGGAGCTCAACGACCTTGAACGGGAGAGTCTCTCCGACGACTGCGGTCTTACCGTCTTCCTTGACGAGGTCACGGTTGAACGCGAAGCCTTCGGTCTGTCCGTCGAGGGTGATGGTTGCGCCCTTGTCGGTGGTAGCGGCTACTGTGCCTTCGACTACCTTTCCTACAGGGAACTTGCTCTCAACTTCGTCCCAAGGGTTAGGGGTGAGCTGCTTGTGGCCAAGGCTGAGCTTGTGAGCTGCCTCGTCGCACTCAAGGATCACGACATCAATCTCGTCACCGGGGTTGATGATCTCGGAAGGATGCTTGATCTTGTTCCAGCTGAGATCGCTGATGTGGATCAGGCCCTCTACGCTGTCCTCAAGCTGAGCGAAAACGCCGAAGCTTGTGATGTTGCGCACGATAGCTTTGTGCTGGCTGCCGACCGGGTACTTCTCCTTGATGTTGTCCCAAGGATTGGCGGTGAGCTGCTTCATGCCGAGAGACATCTTGCGAGCCTCGCGGTCGAGGGTCAGGATCTGGCACTCAACCTCGTCGCCTACCTTAAGGAAGTCCTGAGCGGAGTGGAGACGGGTGCTCCAAGACATCTCAGAGACGTGAACGAGTCCCTCAACACCGGGCTCAATCTCGATGAATGCGCCGTAGTCTGCGATGAGGATGACCTTACCCTTGACCTTGTCGCCAACCTTGAGGTTGGGATCGAGGTTGTCCCAAGGATGGGGAGTAAGCTGCTTGAGACCAAGCGCAATCCTCTTCTGCTGATCGTTGAAGTCGAGAACGACGACCTTGATCTTCTCTCCGAGGGAGACGACTTTCTCGGGGTGGTTGATACGGCCCCATGAAAGGTCTGTGATGTGGATGAGACCGTCGACGCCGCCGAGGTCCACGAACACACCGTAGTTGGTGATGTTCTTGACCTCTCCCTCGAGGACCTGACCCTTCTCGAGCTTGCCGATGAGTTCAGTCCTCTTAGCCTCCTGCTCAGCCTCGAGCAGAGCTTTGTGGGAAACGACCACGTTGTGGAACTCCTGGTTGATCTTGACGATCTTGAAGTCTATCGTCTGACCGACGAACTGATCGTAATCATGGATAGGCTTGATATCGATGTGGCTGCCGGGAAGGAATGCCTCGATACCGAACACGTCTACGATCATACCGCCCTTTGTGCGGGTCTTGACGTAGCCCTTGACGATCTCGTCCTTCTCGAATGCCTCGCTGACGCGGTCCCAGGACTTGAGAGCACGGGCCTTCTTGTGGGAAAGCACGAGCTGGCCCTTCTTGTCCTCGGCCGACTCTACGAATACTTCTACCTTGTCACCAACCTTGAGATCGGGGTTGTAACGGAAGTCTGCTGCGGAGATGACGCCTTCGCTCTTGCCTCCGATGGAGACGATGACTTCGCGCTTGTTGATCTCGGTGACTTCACCTTCGACTACTTCGTTCTCAACTACCTTGTTGAGAGTGGCAGTGTAAGCCTCGTCGACTGCGGCCTTGTCGGTGTCGACGACTCCGCCAGCCTCGAATGCATCCCAGTCGAAATCCTTGGGATCGATCGATGCGTTAAGACGTGCTGCGGGTTTGGCTTCTGCCTTTGCAACCTTTGCCTTGGGAGCTTCCTCTGCGGCGGGGGCTTCCTCCACTGCGGGGGCTTCTTCTACGGGTGCCTCAACTGCTGCAGCCTCCACTACGGGTGCTTCTACAGTTGCTTCTTCAGCCTTGACGGCCTTCTTGCGGGTTGCGGGTTTCTTTGTTGTTTCTGCCATAATTGTTGTGGCAACTAAATTAAAGGGTTAAACTTAAACACAGGCTCTCCGCTTCTGCGCGCTCGCGCGAGGGGCGAAAAGCGGGCAAATGTAGCAAATTATTTTTACCTTTGCAACGTTATGAAAATAAATGTTAAAGATATACTCGCCAGATATTCAACCGCTACCGTCGGCCTTCTTTTCATCGCTCTCGGGATTGCCTTCTCCGTGAAGTCCAATCTGGGGGTAAGTGCGCTGAACAGTGTGCAGTATGCCTTATCCGTGAAGTATCCGAGATTTTCTTTCGGAGACTACAATTTCGGATTGTTCTCGCTGTTCATCTTCGTTCAGCTGGCCCTCCTGCGCCGCAATTTCAAATTGATTGACTTGCTTCAGCTGGTAGCCAACTTCATCCTTGGTTACATGGTCGACAATTTCAACTGGATCTTCGACCACTTCGGCCTTGTCCCCGAATCGCTCGCCATGCGCTATGTTTACATTCTCCTCTGCTGCATCTTCACCGCCTTCGGAATCTCCATAGAGGTGGCCGCAGGGGCATGGATGCTGCCGGCCGAGATGACCGTCAACGCCTTTACCAGGACCCTTGGAGGAAAATTCAGAAACAACAAAGTCCTTATGGACAGCACCCTGGTGGCAATCGCCGTAGTTCTGTGTATTATCTGGTTCGACAGCTGGCTCGGCCCCGCGAATCAGCCCATACTCGGCTGGGGAACCGTGATATCAGCGGTACTGATCGGCATCATCATGAAGCTGACCGACCCGCTGATTGGCAGGTTCATGATCTTGTCCAGGGCTCGCCGGATCTATCGGCTCAGAGGTTGAAGCCTTCGAGCGTAACCTGAGGCTGACCCTTGCAGTCAGCCTTTTTTATTTCCACGAATAGAGTGCGCTTCTCTCCCGGCATAAGGTGGATGTAGTTGTCCGACCAGAATGCGGGCAACACCCTCTCCCCTGAAGCATCGCGTACCACTGCATGGAGCATCAAAGCCGGGATATCGCCTATATTGCCGATTTCGAAATTGATACGCCACGAATCCCCCATGTCGCCGATGCCGCCAGTGGTTGCGAGCGTCGCAAGCGGCAGGCCGTTAAGAGCCGGGAAGTTATACTCTTCCCTGCCCTGCACATAGAAGTTGGTGCTGAGCGTGCGCTCACCTTCGGCAAGTTCGAGGCGAAGGTAACAGACATCGCCGCCATCCTGCGGGAACGGAGCTTCCATCACCTCTATCGTGGTGTCTTCGGCCGAAGCTATCACGGCTGTCTGAAGGCTCAGCTCCTTGCCCCACATATCGAGCCACTGCACCGCCACCTTGAGAACGGGGTGCCTGCCGGCACTGAGGTTGACTACCTCAACCTGCCGGGTGATCGGATTGTACTGGATATGAATCGGCTCGCAGGCTTTCTTGCAGCCGAAGTACGAGGCGGTAGGATCGAAGTAATAATCGTAGGTGCTCCACACCATCGAAGGCCAGGCGGGATGACTCATCCAGAGTAGCAGGCCGCGGCGGTCGCGGCTGCGTCCCTCGAAGATGGCGCGGTAGCCGTCGTAGTTAACCCACTGGGCGAGCTTGCAGAAGCGCTCCCCGCTCTCGGGCATTCCGAACGCACGTTCGATCGCATCGTTGACGGTTTGGCAGCGCTGTGCGGAAGCGAGCACGAAATCGTGCAGGCCCCACGTATCGTTCTGCGGCCAGAGGTGCTCCGCCGAGAGCATTCTGGTAAGGCTTTCGTAATTGAGGATATTGGGCATTCCGCGTTCGCTGTGCATCCTGTCCTGCCCCCACAGGCCGAAGGTCTCGGAAGGGTACTTGAAATTGTACGGGCCATGGCCGCCGACCACCCCGTCGGCCGAATCCGAGATATAGTGGACCCCCGGATGGAGGGTGGCGACAGTTTCCCGAAGGGCGGAGTCGAGGCTCGCGGGCGGTACGCCTTCGTTGCGGCCGCAGTAGATACCGACCGAAGGATGGCGGCGGATGCGCCGGACGTAGTCGCGCGCGTTGGCAATGAACATCGCTTCGTCGTCAGGGTCGGGGCCGTCGGCCGGGTTGGCGAGCCAGAAATCCTGCCAGACCATGATTCCGTAGCGGTCGCAGGCGTCGTAGAAAGCTTGCTGCCCGGTCTGCCCTACCCAGTTGCGTATCATCGTGAAGTTCTGCTCGGCGTGGTAGCGCACGGCTATGTCGTATTCGCGCGGAGTGTAGCGGTAGAGTATTTCGGGGTAACCCCAGTTACCGCCCTTGCCCGAGAAGCGCCTGCCGTTGACAAGCATCGTAAGTCTGCCGTCGTCTTCGTTCCAGCTCATCTGCCGGATGCCGGCATTGAAGGTAGTCCGGTCGCTCACACGTTTGCCG
>OCTW011583639.1_pt1 | contig 22626 bp, 21 predicted proteins | sample 1539671 | NCBI WGS metagenome assembly OCTW01 (sample SAMN02144230, study PRJEB22623) | gut metagenome | biome: sheep rumen | host: Ovis aries | place: New Zealand
TTTTTAGCCCGGGTGGCGGAATTGGTAGACGCGCTTGGTTCAGGTCCAAGTGTCCTTACGGTCATAGGAGTTCAAGTCTCCTCTCGGGTATTCAAATTCAATTTTGGTTGCAGAAAACTTAATAGGTTCTTCTGCATTTTTTTTGTCTAAATTGTAAAGCGGGTCATTTTGGATGGGAAGTCCGGCCCAGGCCAAATGACATCTTACCTGATGTCGAAAGCCCTGACTAATCTTACATTCAACTTTTACACCTTTATCAGTATTGCTTAAAATTTTTACTTGGGTTTGGTATAACTTTTTCTTTCCAACTTTATCTAAAGCAGCTTTATTTGATTGTGGTGTAACAGGTCTAACTTCTTTATTGCCCTTTCCAAATGGTCTGAAATAGGATTCTAAAGTTATAATTTGGCCTTTTTCGATTTTACGTAAATTTACAGATGATGGAGGAAAGCCTGAAAGTTCTTTTGTATTTTCCGGATTAAAATTACAGAGGGCATGGTAATATTTTGTAATTTTACCCAAGGCCTGTTCTTCCATTAAAAAATCATAGCATTCCTGAGTTGCAGCAATAATCATAAGGCCGTCTGTAACTGTGTCCAGGCGGTGTAAAAGTCCGTATTCTATATCTTTTTTACCTTTTACATTTTTTATTTGGGGAAATAATTCTAGGGCTTGGGCAAGAGCGTTGTCTTTATCATCTGCAGATAAAGGAGCAGAAGCTAAACCTTTAGGTTTATAGATGATGAGGAAAGGTTTATCTGGGGATGATTCTTTTATAATTTCAATTTTATTCATTGCATTATTCACATTGTTCAAAATGATAAAATATTTTGAAGATAAAGTTTATCAGATAAGGCTTTTTGGGTATTTAGCCTTAAGCTTTTTTTGAACCTTTTTAAATCGCTCGGGAGTTTTAGTTCTAAAACATGTAAAATCATTTTGTCCTGGCAGTTTAATTTTAAGCTGTACTGAATGAAGCATTAGAGTTGCATCTGGGAAATTAGAATCGCTCTTGTTGTAAATGGAATCTCCCAAAATTGGACACCCCAGGTATTTCATATGAACTCTAATCTGGTGAGTTCGGCCAGTTTTTAAACGAACTCTCATAAGAGAATAATTTCCATAGGTTGCAATACAATGATAAAGGGTTCGGGCATATTTACCCTCTTCTGTATCAATTACAGCCTTAAAACGATGTCTGTTTTTTGGGTCTCTTATAATTTGTGTTTTTATATCTCCAGTTCGTTTTGGTGGCTTTCCACAACAGATACAGATATATTCTTTTTGGAGAGTTTTATCTTTGAACTGTTTTTGTAAATATTCCTCTGTATCACGATTTTTGGCTGTGATTATGATGCCGGAAGTTTCCTTATCAAGGCGGTGAACAATACCTGGTCTTCGTCTTTCAAGAATTTCTGCACTAGAACCTTCCTTCAGCTGACTAATGGCCTGTCTGCCCCAGTGATACAAAAGAGCATTAACAAGTGTTCCATCCCAGTTTCCACAGGCAGGGTGTGTAACCATTCCCTGAGCTTTATTTACAACTGTAACATTATCGTCTTCATAAATAATATCAAGTGGGATATTTTGTGGTTCAATATTGTCAGGAATGTTGTCTTCCCATTGAATGTCAATCTGATCTCCGGCTTTTACTTTTTGCGAAATTTTAACTTTTTTGCCATTTACAAGAATTTCATTAACTCCGCTCTTAAGTTTAGAACGGTTCATTCCGTTTGGAAGCGATGCAATAAACTTGTCTAGTCTTTCCTGCCCCTGGTAATCTGCAGGAACCTTTGCACTAAAAAAAGGCATTATTCTTCGACCTCTGGTACTTCATCGAAATTAGTATCTTGGTTAGTTTCGATTTCTGATTCAGAATTAGAGTTTTTTTCAACGGCTTTTGAAAAATCTATTAAACTGGCATTTGGGTCTTCTGAAAGAGGAATGACGTATAAATCTTCTCTTTCCAATTCCTTCTGTTTGTTTTTTTTGCTTCTTTTTATTAGCTGGATTATATAATCTGTTAGTCCAATTCCAATAGAAATTCCAAGCGATGTCAGTAAAATTTCTCTTTGTTCTTCCGCTGTATAGGTAGAAACTGCAAAGGGATTTGGTGCATATTCCTGACTAAATCCATGTTTACCGTAACGTATGGTTGAATATACAAGACTTGTATTAATGGTTACAAAAGGCAAAGAACCTAAGGAAACTATTTCAAAACGACGCAAATCTTTTAAGCCCTGGGGAAATTCGTCTTTTTTATAAGGTTCTGCTGTGGTGTCTTCTGCAAAAAGAGGGGTTGCAATATTTATAAAAAGTGAAAACAATACAATTTTTAAAATTAATTTAGATTTTCTCATTTTTTTGAATAGTCTCTCTCTCCAAAAATTGCAGTTCCTACCCTAACCAATGTTGAACCTTCTTCAATTGCAATTTCAAAATCCCCAGACATACCCATAGACAATTCATCTAAAGAAAACTGAGGAAAATTTTTTTTCATTTTTTCAGAAGCTTCCCTAAGTGTGATAAAGGATTTACGAATTAAACTTTCATCGCTGGTGAAAGGAGCCATTGTCATAAAACCTTTAGGAATTACATGGGGAGTTTGTCCGGATGCACAATATTCAAGGCTTTCTTCTAATTCTTCTAAAGTTTCATAACCAGATTTAGATTCTTCGCCTGTATGTAATTCAAATAAAACTTCAATCTGCTTATTAATTTTGGAAGCCTGTTTTTCAATCTCTTTTAATAAGTCAAGTCTATCAAGTGATTGTATACATGATGCAAGAGAAACGGCATTTTTTACCTTGTTGCTTTGTAATTGACCAATTATATGTAACTGAATAGATGGATTTGTGTCGAATAAACTTGTAAATTTTTCTTTTGCTTCCTGAACACGGTTTTCGCCAAAAAGAGTTTGTCCTGAAGCTATAGCTTCTTGAATTTCATTTATAGGATGAAATTTACTTACAGCCATAAGTTTTACTGAATCAGCTTTTCTTCCAGCTTTAATTTCAGCGAGTCTGATTTTTTCTTGTATTAATAAAAGATTGTCCCTTATCATTATATAAGCCTATCGTTTATCTTTATCCATTACATCTGCAAGTCTGATTAATTCTTCGATTGAAAGAACCTCAGCTCTTTTTGTAAAATCAATATTTGCAGTATTAAGGTATTCTAAAGCCTTATCATTATTTTTTAAGTAGTTGCTCAAATTATTTCTAACGTTTTTTCTTCTGGAAGAAAATAAGGCTCTCTGTACTTTTACGAATAACTGAGGATTTTTGCAGCGTGGAAAATCTTCTTTTTTTGTCATCAAAACGGCTCTTGAATCAACATTTGGTCTTGGCCAGAAGTTTCCTCCACCTAAATCCATTAAAGGTTTTACATCATAGGCCCATTGGCAGAGAACCGAAAAAGATGAATAGTCTTCTGAACCAGGTTTAGCGGCCATTCTGATTGCAACTTCCTTTTGAACTGTAAAAACGCATTTTTCAAAACGAACATTATTTTCGATTGTATCTGCAATTAAAGTTGCGGCAATGTTGTAAGGAAGATTTCCAAAGAATCTATCTGGAAGTTTCCCTTTATTTACATCATTAAGCTGTTTTTTCCAATTTTTAAGTACATCCCCTTCAATCAAATGAAAGTGATCTTTATCAGCATATTCCTTAAAAAATTGCGAAATTAAACTGGCAAAACCCCTGTCAATTTCAAAAACACTAAGGTCTGCTCCTCTTTCCAAAATTTCGCTGGTCATTGCACCAAGGCCTGGTCCTACTTCCCATACAGTTGAATTTTCGTTTATATCAAGGGCATCTATAAGTCTTTTTCTTGCATCTTCATTTATTAAAAAATTCTGGCCGAATTTTTTTTGCATAGAAAAACCGTTTAAATCAAGGATTTGTTTTAATTCTGCCGGTGAATTATAGTCAGGATGTTTCAATTTACACTCCATTTGGGAACTCTGGAAAAAATTAAAACCAGATATTTAATGATATTATACTGAAAATTGATAAAAATTCCACTAGGGCCTTCAAGTATAGGAATTAAGAGGCTTAAGATAATCAGTGCAAGACCAGAATAAATAAAAATAGTGATTAAGGGGGATACAATACTTGTGGCAATAATTCCTATTGGTGCAAATGAGCCAAAAACTTTTAAGGAAATTGGAGCTGTTATGATTTGGGCTCCACTGGAAGCTGCCAGGGAATTAGATATAAAATTGGGGAATACTTTTGAGTAGAAAAATCTAAAAAATGATGATGAAATTATAATTCCTACTAAAGCACCATAGGACATTATAAAACCAATATTATAGATATCTGATGGAGAAATAATACTTTGAAAAAGGAAGGAAAAACACAAAATTAATAAAAGGTCTGTTTTCTTACTTCCATACATTGTAGACAATAATGATAATATGGCACAAATAAAAGCCCTGAGTAAGGATGGAGAAAAGCCTGCAAACCAAACAAAAAAAATCAAAGCGATAATTCTGATGATGTAAGTTAATTTTTTTCTTCCAATTATATTTCCTAAAAACAAGGAAATTGCAGAAAACATTGAAAGGTGCATGCCAGAAAGTGCCAGAATATGTGATAAACCTGCATTCTTAAAGGCGTCAGATGTTGTAGTTTCGGTATATTCTTTGGAACCTGATAATAAGGCCAGTAGTAAACCTCCTCCCTGGCCCCATTTATACATAAGCCTTTTAAAATGAAGTCTGCAAAGTGCACGGAAGTAATCAATTTTACCAAAAAGATTTGTAGGCCAGCTACAGGAAGAACATTCCTTTACGTAAAAACCATCTTTAGAAAATTTGCCCTGGAATGTGTAAGAAGCTCCTGCTTCGTAAATAAAGGCCCCCTTATTTTTTGCAAGAGAAAATAGTTTGCCTGGAAAATAGGACTCGACCATTTCGGTTGGAATATAAACTTTTATGGTTCCAAACGCTGATGAATTAGAGGTTTGGGAATAAAGTTTATTTACACTTAAATTTGCACTATAGTATTTTCCAGACGAAATTTTTACAGGTGTTGACTGCATACTTCCAGAAAGGCTGGTAACCTGCGAGTTTTTTAATAAGGAATTTAAGGTTCTTTTTTGAGGAATTCTAAAAAGTCCTGAATAAAAAAAGAAAATACAAATTAAACTTGCTAGAAAAACTGGTTTTGTAAAATATTTTATTGCCATCTTAATCCTGACAGTGCCTGGCGGGCAGCTGACAGAATTGCTTCTTCATAGCTCAAATAAGTTACTGCAAGTAAAGAATCAAAAGCAGCCTTGTCGCCAATAGCACCTAAAGTATTGATTAGGGACAGAATTACAGATGAAGAAACTTCTTCACCGTTTTCTTTACGCCCGTTCAATTCTTCAAGATAGCTTGTCAGAGGACTTACTGCTTTTAATGGTGTAATGCTGCTTAAAGATGAAATTACAAAAGTAAAATCTTCATCTTTAATTGAATTAATTTTGTATAGACTTTTTGTAATCTGAAAGTACGAAAGTACAATGTCAGATGCTCTGGTCCATTTATTATCTGCTAAAATTTTAAGACATGTAATCTGCAAGTCTATATTCTCTGGCAAAATCTTTGAAGAATCTCCCATTAGTAATATAGATCTATTTAGTAGATTTTCTGCAATGATACATACATTATTTTTAGATAATTTTTGAGTTTTTGTGGTTAAAGAGTAAATTCTTTTAAGTTGATTGGAGTCTGCTTCTTTTATAAAGCCCAAAATTTCGTTCATTGCATTTGGACTCAAAGTTATAAGTGTTTTTTCAATTTCTTCTTCAAACTTAGGATACTTATCTGCTGAGTAAAAATAATAAAGGATGATAAAGGATTCTGTGTTTCCAATTTTTTCAAGACTACTTAAAGTTGTTTTAAGGAAACTTGGATCCATATCATTCATATTTTCATTTTTAAGTTTGTTATTTAAATTATTTACAAATTTGTCTATAGGAAGTAAATCTTTTATAGATTCAAGTTTTGTTAAAATTGCAATTTCTACAGTATTTGAATCTTCGAAGTTTGAATAAAGATTGTATAGTTTTTCGCTAAATTTTACTTTTTCTTCATCATTTATGTTTTTAAGATAATCATCAGAAATTGAAAGAACTGCTGCAACAACAAGAGCATCTAAATCGCGATCTGTTCCAAGTAGTTCTTTGTTTTCTAAGGCATATTCAATTGCTCTGTTTACCAGATAGTCAGATTCGCTTCCAGTAGACTCTTTTATGGCTCTGGTTTTATCTGTAATATTTCCTTTGAGATATTGGATGGTATAAGAATTGTTTTGAGCATATAAAGAAATTGAAAATAAAACAAAAAGAATTAATAAAAAGCTTTTCTTGAACATACAAACCTCATATTTAATATATCAAGATTTTATCAGATTTGGTTAACATTTTCTTCAAAATTTATATTTAATGAATCAGTTTCCTTATTTTCTGAATCTGTAACTACATTTTTGGCTTCGGAAGGCCCTGTTTCATCTGTCTTTTTTTCTTTATTTTCTACACCTCTTTCAGAATTTTCTGAAGTTTTTTGTTCAGAAGAATCGGCTTCTTTATTTTTGCTTTCGTTTTCGTTTTCTTCTTCTGTTTGTTCAAGAGCTTCCAATACCTCTTTTTCATTTTGTGGAAGCATATTATAAACAAAGCTCAAAACATCATTACGCATTATAGGGTCTATATGATTACATTCAAAGTGTAAAAGGGATTGCTTTTGTGCTTCGTTGTAATCAACATTTTTTATAACGCCAATCATAATTATGAGTTTGTTATTTATAGGGAATTGAAGCTTAATTTTTACGTTTGCAACGCCTTTGCCGCCAATTCTGATTAAGGCACCAGATTCTGAAATATCTTCAATAAGACAGCGGTAACCATTTTTTGTTTCAATAGTCTGTGGATTGTCGTTTTCACCCTTTTTTATAAAATAAAGATTTCCGTAAATTTCACACTTAATGCGAACAGCCTTTCTTTTTTGAGTTCTTATAAGATTTGAAGAGTGCTTAAGATAAAGAGCAGATTTTCCCAGGAATAGTCCCTGCTGAGTAACTACAGTATCAAAAACATAACGGGCATCACCTTTTCTCCATAAATAAACACTGATTGTTTTTCCTACCCATTGGTCTCCAGGAATTGGAATTAAATTTTTTTGTTTAGGGATGGAGATAACCAGCAAGTTTCCATTGTTTACAATTTCAGAAGCAAAAACTCCTTTTCCTGGAAGGATTACACGAAGTTTTTGGCCTTTTTCGAGTGAATGTGATGTTTGGAGGCCTTTTTTATCATCCGATTCATTTTGAATTTTAGTTCTATAATCAAAAAGTTTTGAAAGAATTAGCTGAATACGTGGTGATTTATCTGTACCTTCTGATGCTGCTTGATTTGTAATTTGAGACATACATTTAGTAAGGGCTGGAAGTGAATAAAATAAGGATGTCGGTTGTTCTAATTCACAAATTTGAGAAACATTCCAAAGTAAAATTAAATCAGCAATGTTGAATCCTGCATCAAGACCGGAAATGAAAAATTGTATTTTTGACTTAAAGATTGAATATAAGCTTGCAAGTCCAATGAGTACTAAAATTATAATAATTACGGCTAATAGAGTGTACAAGTTTACCTCTTTTTTAATATAATAAGTTTATCATATTCTACAATGAAAAAATATAGTTTACTTGGTGATTTAGTTATATTTTCTTTTATTTTTTTACTTTTTATAATTCCACCGTTTTTCACTGCAAAAATCTCTACATCCTCTCCTTTATTTTCGGCATGGAACTTCCCATTTAATCAGTTTATTTTTTCAATTATGGCCTCAGTTTTATATTTTTTTTACTATGATAAGCAAGAAAAAAAATTGCCCTTCTTTCCGATTATAATGACAACAAGTATGCTCTTCTGTGTTGCTTTATTTATAAAATTCTTTTCAGTCCTTTTTGTTACAAATAATATTTCAGAAGATTTACAAATTGTTTTACCAGATTCCCCTAAAACATGGATTTTCTGCCTTTTAAACTTTGCATTTGCGGCCTTTTATGAAGAAGTTTTATACCGTTTTTACTTTGCAGATAAGTTACAATCTCTTTTAGCTTATAAAATTAAATGGAAATATTTGTGGATTATTTGTGAAGCTATTGCCTGCCTGGCATTTGCTTTTGCACATTTTTATTTAGGCATTTTTTCAGTTTTAAATGCCCTTTTTGGTCACATTATCTTAAGAGTTTGTTATAAAAAATCTGGTTCTATATGGACAGGTTTTATAGCCCACTTTATCTATAACGTTATTTCTTTGATTTTGTTATAGGTCCAAAGGCTGATATAGGAATTATATTCTGTTTTACTCTTATCTGAATTTATATAAATAGTTTTTATTATAAATTGAGATTCATCATCTGTTTTGTAAATTTGCATTTCTATTTGTGATTTATTTCCAATTTCCAGCCAGATTTGGAAGTCAAGTTTTTCAGGGGCTAAAGTGATATTTTGACTTGGAATGCCCCCTTTTCTTAAATCCAAAAGCTTTTGTATGTCATCAATTTTTGAAGTTTTATTTTGATAAAGAGTTTTGCAAGATTGTATATCATTTACCGAGAGTTTTCCTAAAACTTGCTGGGAAATTATAAAAGGTTCTGACCAGCTTTGCAAACTTGTTGAAAGATAGGAGTCCAGGTCAGAATTGATTTCATATACATTTGTATTTTTATCAGTCATTAAATAGCGGCCAGAAAGTGAAAAATCCTGGTTTCCAAAAGTAAGATCATGAAAGCCTTCTGAATAATAGTATTTTATGTGGAAAGCAGATGAATCTGTAAGGCCAAATGAGGAATTAATATTAATTTTGTCTGATAATTTATATATATTTCGAACTTTTGTAAGTTCTAAAATCATATTTTCTACTTTTTGAGAATCTGCTGGGCTTAAGTAGCTACCATCTTTATCTGCAAGAACCCAAAATGAAAAGGCTTTATTACTTATTTTTTTAAGACTTAAAAGACCATTTGTATTGTACAAATCAATTTGATTTATAGAGGACTGATATTTTGCATTTACCAAAGAAGATTTAATGCTTTCCCTCTTATCTGATGAAGAGCAGGCTTTGATGTATGAAAGGCCTAACAGAAGAGCCAGGGTTATAACTGCTAAATATAGTACTTTATCTTTTTTTGCTAACATTAAAAATGACTCCCGAAAGTATGATTAATAAAGGAAGTAAAATAAACAAAACAAAATATGTAATAAGCTGATATTTTACAAAGAGATCTATTTCATTTATTTTGTAAAGGCTGGAATCCCGGTTTGATTTACTTTTCAATTGGGCAAGTTCTTCTTCGCCGTTTAAACGCAGTAAGGATGTGGCCAAAAAATCAAAGTTTCTGTAATCTCCGTATTGACCTCCAATATAACCTGTCATAAGTGATGATAAAAAGTACTGGTCAGGAATTACTATTATGTTTGAATTCTGGCTTGTAAGTACGTTGTAATAGCCTTGTAGGGAGCCGGTAATTTGGGCACCAAGCACCTGTGTTGATTTTTCAAGGTTAGAAATATTCAGGCTTTCCAAAATAAATGGATTAGTTTCAATTAGTTTTTCGGGGCTGTCTTTATCAATATTAAGTGCAAAAGACATAGGTGATGATGACAGATAGGAAGAGGCTGTTGAAAGTTCCAGAGGGCATGGCCAGAAAATTGTAATGCCCTCTTTTGTGTTTTCCTGAGGCAATAGGCTTATCCATAATGGATAATTGATTACCTGAGTTTGAGTTTGATCTTCGCTATACATGGTGATTCTGGCATTTGAAATATCGCCCGCAATTTTATCTGTAAAGCGTAAGCCCCAGTTTTCCAGCATTTCTACTACATTTGTAGAAGTATTTGCCCTAAGCTTCCAGTCATCTTCAATATTTACAGTAAAAGGACTTATACAAAAAAAGCCGTTTCCCTTATTAGAAAGCAGGTAATTTTCTATGGCAATAGCCTGTTCAATTTTAATTTCTTCATCACCTATTACTAATAGTGGTCCAGAAGAAGCTCCTAAGGCACTTACAAAAGCCGGATCTTCAATATACAAAGGATTTACTATAAAGCCTTGTGAATTAAGCCATGGAATTAAATAGGAATAATCTTCTGTCAGTGACATGCCATTTCCAATAATTATGTTTACATTTCGGCTTTGTCCTGTAAGCAGGTGTTTAATTCTGCCGTCTAAATCATACTCCAGACTGTTTGCGGCCATTGTAAAAGGAATTGTTTCTGCATTCCCCTGATATTCAAGTACAATAGCAGAATAAACATTTGTGTATTCGGTGGAATTGCTTTTTACACTCTTCATCTGCTGACTTTGAATTCCATAGTTTTCTAAAAGAGTTTTTACAGCCGCATCTTTATCTGGATCTTTAATAAGCAAAGAAAGATTTTTGTTCTGTGCTGAATATTCTGTTAGAAAATCACTTACATCTCTAATTTGCGGATAAAGCCTTGAAAGTGATGAAGAACGGTAATAAGTAATCTGCAAACTTTGGTCCAGGCCTTTTAAAAGGTTTTTTGTATATGCTGATATTGAATAAGTCTTGTTTTGCGAAAAATCTATTCGTTTATACCAACGTTTTCCGTTTAGAAGTAACAAAAGTGTAAATAAAATCTGACCTGTAAAACGTAATTTTAAGTGTTTTGTAAAAATTTTACCGGCTTTTTTTTCAACTGTAAAATTTGCCAGAATGATAAAGAGCAGGCTTATGGAAGCAAGGTATATTAAATCTCTGGTATCCATAATCCCCTTTCCTGCTGCGTCAAAGTGCCAGGCAAAACTTATTTGCTTAAAGAAGGCAACAAAAACAGCTGGCATTTGTACATAAAGTGCAAAAATGTGGGCTGAATTAAAAAGTGCCAGAATAAGTGACGAAATCAAAAGACTTAAAACTGGTTTATTTATAAGTTTTTCTATAAAGCATGAGAGAGAAAGAATTGCTGCTCCATAAAACAAGAGACAAATTATTGATGTAAAAAGCTGGCCTGGATCTATGGTACCAAAAAGGTTTACCAGTAAGCAGGCTGGAAGTTGCAAAAGTAAAATTATTGAATAAAGTATAAATTTTACTAAAAGCTGGAGGAGGATTTTTTCTGAATTTTTTATAGGGATAAAGGGATCGTAAATAGAAAATGAATGTTTGTACGAAAGTACTGGTATTCCTATAATTGAGATGTATGGAAATGCTGAAAAAAATAGAAGTAAATCTGAAGAGCCGTTTCCACCAAAAAACTGCTGTCTTATGTAGAAATTTGTGCCTAAAAATATGGTGTACATAAGGGCAAGGAGGTAGAAGGATGGACCTTTAAGACTGTTGAGTAAGTTGTATTTTAAGTATGATTTTTTATTATCATTCATAAATGTCATATTTAATTGTCACTTGTGGAAGTAAGCTTTATAAAGGCATCTTCCAGATTTTTAGATTTTGTATTTTTTATAATTTCTTCTTCACTTCCCTCTGCAACCAACTGACCTTCATTTATGATGTAAAGCTTTGTGCAAAGTGAATAAACTTCCTGAAGAATATGGGTAGACATTAAAATTGCCTTTGTTTTAGATAGTTTTTGAATAAGCTTTCGCATATGCATAATTTGAGCAGGGTCTAAACCGCTTACTGGTTCATCTAAAATAAGATTAGGTGGATCAAAAATTAGGGCCTGAGCAAAGGATACTCTCTGTTTTTGTCCTTTTGAAAGTGTCTTTATCTTTTTATATAAAAACTTTTCGATGGAACATTCCTTACTTACATTTTCTATTTTTTCTTCTAAAGAAGAGGCTTTTATTCCGTGACTTGCAGCGGCATATTTTAAAAAATCAAAAACTTTCATTTCTGGGGGCAGGCATGGTATTTCTGGGACATAACCAATTAAGTTCATAGCCTGCTGGGGATTTTCTTCAATATCGGTTGGAATGTTTGCAGAATCTGTAATAAGGATTTTCCCATTGGATGCATGATGAAAGCCGCAAATTGCCTTCATAATTGTAGTTTTTCCAGAACCGTTTGGACCTATTAAGCCTGTAATAGTGGCAGTAGGAATTGTTAAAGAGATATTTTTTACAGAAAAATCATCCTTTTTGGAGGAATAGCTTTTTGAAAATGCCTGTAACTCAATCATTTATATATAATGCCCTGACTTTATATAAATTGTTTATTCCTAATCGATGTAAGGAATTTCTATATGCATTCGGTCGTGTGAAAGTTCTGTTTTTGGCCAGATAGACTGGGCTTCTTCCAAAAGCACATGCAATTCTTTATCTGTATAACGAGGACTATAATGAATCATTGTCATTCGTCTAACATCCGCTTCTTTTGCAATTGTAGCAGCCTGTTTTGCGGTCATGTGCTTTTTTTCTTTAGCCTGGTCAATTAAAGCTTCTTCAAACATGCCTTCACATACCAGTAAGTCCGATCCGCGAACTTCATCAATAATAGAAGGTTTGAAAAGTGTATCGGTTACAAAAGAAAACTTTCTTCCGCTTCTTTTTTTACCAAGTACTTGTTCAGGTTTTACGGTTTGTCCATCTTCATTTTTGACTTCGGAACCATTTTGTAACTGAGCCCAAAGTGGTCCTACAGGAACCTTTAATTCCCTGGCCTTTTCTGGATTGAATTCTCCAGGTCTATCCATTTCTTCAAGTGTATAACCTACGCAGGTTTTTGTATGATCTAAAGGAAAGGCTCGGACGGTGTAGTCTTTTCCTGTATGAACGACACAAGGGGCTTCTATTTCTTTTACAATAATTGGGTAATTAATATACATATCAAGAACCCTTCTGCTAGTTTCAATGTATTCCTTGATTTTTGGAGGTCCATAAATATAAAGGGGTTCTGTACGGTCTACCTGGGATGAAAGCATTAAAATGCCTGGAAGTCCTGTAATATGGTCTGCATGAGTATGGGAAATAAAGATTGCGGAAATCTTTTTCCATTTAAGGTTTAGTCTGCGTAAGCTTACCTGTGTACCTTCTCCGCCATCAAATAAAAACAAATCGCCGTCACGTCTAAGTAAAACCGAAGTAAGGTGTCGGTAAGGTAATGGCATCATTCCACCACAACCTAAAATAAAAGCTTCCATATTCATAGTAAGTTGAATATAACAGAAAAGGTGGAAAGTTTAAATATAGGTTGAAAAAGATAGATTGAAAAAAGATATTCTTAAAAAGATTTTCTTAGTTCGATTTTTTCAAAAGTTTATTTTCATTTTCCAACTGATTAACATAAATGTTATAAAAAATGACATTTGCAATAAAGGTCAAAATCCAGCTGATTGGGTAAGAAAGAAAAATGGTAAATGGCTGATGGAATTTAGGAATCTGGAAAATGGTAGAAAGCCATATTATTCTGAATATACAGGCACCCAATAAAGAAGAAATTACTGGCATAAGAGAATGGCCTATACCACGAATAGAGTTAGCTAACCCATCCATCATTCCGCATAAGTAATAGGTTGTAAAAATTACCCATAAACGGCTCATGCCTTTTTCAATTACAAGAGGATTTTTTGTGTAAAAGCCCAGTAGTTGAGGTCCAAAAAGGAGGAAAATTCCGCTTAAAAGAGCCCCAATTACAATTATGGAAAACTGAGAAATCCAGACTAATTTTTTTATACGGTCAATTTTGCGGGCTCCAAGGTTTTGTGAACAGAAGGTTAAAGAGCCCTGGGAAAAGCCGTTCATTGAAGTATAAACAAATCCTTCAAGATTTACTGCAGCCGAGTTTCCTGCAATCATTATGGCTCCAAAAGAGTTAATTGAAGACTGGATTATTACATTTGAAAAAGAAAACATAATTCCCTGGAAGCCTGCTGGAAGGCCAATTTTTACTATGTTTGTGAAAATTGGCATGCTGATTTTGAGTTTTTTGAAGTCCAGGTGAAAATCATCTTTTTCTTTTACCAAAAGTATAATAACAAGAATTGCCGATAAGGTTTGTGAAATAACTGTAGCCCAGGCAACTCCCGCTACCCCCATCTTAAAGCAGATTACAAATATCAGGTTTAGAATGACATTTAGAATTCCTGCTAAAAAGAGAATGTAAAGTGGTCTTTGTGTGTCACCCTTGGCCCTCAATAAGGCAGAACCAAAATTGTAGACCATGGTAGAAGTAATTCCGGCAAAATAGATTCTTAAGTAAAGTGTAGCAAGTTTTAAAACTTCGTGAGGAGCCTGCATTAAAATCAAAATATATTTTGAGCCGACAATTCCTACTCCGGTTAAAAGAATTCCACTTAAAATTGAAAGCAGTATGGAAGTATGTACAGTAGCTTTTAATTCCCTGCTTTTTCCTGCTCCAAAATAATTTGCCGCTAATACATTAGTTCCAATTGAAAGTCCTGTAAAAAGATTTATAAGCAGGTTGATTAAGGAGCCGGTTGAACCAACAGCAGCCAGGGAATTGTCTCCGGCAAAACGGCCTACAACAACTATATCTGCCGCATTAAAAAGCAATTGTAAAAGGCTTGAAAAAATTAATGGAATTGAAAATTGAAGGAGTTTTAAGAAAATTGGTCCTTCGGTCATATTTATTTGATTTGAACGTGCCATTAGATTGTATCCATCATATCCTTAAAAAAATGATTTTCGACTTTAGCGGTATTCAAAAATTCACCAATTGAATCGTAAGACTTTTCTTCGTAAAGCTGGCCAAAAAAGATTTTTGTATCTCCGCCGCTTCCTTTTTCAAAAGTCATATTATAGGTTTTTCCCTTGTAGTTAAATTCAAAGGATTTACGAGTTTCTACTAAAAAATAAAATTCTTCTTTTGTCATTAATTATATTTTATTGAATTGTTTTTCCTTAGCATATAGTGTGTTATAATTATTTTTATGAAAAAAATTGAAGAAATTTCTAAAAAAGTAAAAGATTCTGTTGGACAGGTTTTTAAAGGTAATCCTGATATATTAAATATGATTTTGGCCTCTCTTTTTGCGGGGGGGCATGTGCTCTTGGAAGATGTGCCGGGAACTGGTAAAACTGTTCTTGCAAAGGCACTTGCCAAAACTTCTGGACTAGATTTTTCTCGTGTGCAATGTACACCAGATCTTATGCCTTCTGATGTAACTGGTTCTTCTGTATGGATTCCATCATCACAAAAGTTTGAATACCGTCCGGGGCCTGTAATTACTTCTATCCTTCTGGTAGATGAATTAAACCGTGCTACTCCAAGAACTCAGTCTGCTTTGTTGGAATGTATGGCCGAAGGTCAGATCAGTGTTGATGGCCAAAAACATAGTCTGGAAAAGCCTTTCTTTGTTATAGCTACAGAAAACCCTGTTGAGTCGGAAGGAACATTCCCTTTACCAGAAGCTCAGAAGGACCGTTTTATGATGTGTCTTTCTCTTGGTTATCCTTCTGCTGATGAAGAAGCCCAGATTATTACAGCTCAAAGAAGCATGCAGCATCCGGTAGAAGGACTTTCTGCTGTAACAAATAAGGAAGAAGTACTTGAATGTATGGAAGAAGCTTCTCAAATTCATGTTGATGAAAATCTTCTAGCCTACTTAATCACTTTATCTAAAAAGACTCGCGATGATCTTAGAATTGCAGCAGGAGTTTCTCCACGTGGTTCTATTGCTTTATACAAGGCTAGTCAGGCTTATGCTGCTGTAAACGGACGTAGTTTTGTTACTCCAGAAGATATAAAACATCTTGCTTTGCCTGTATTCCGTAAAAGAATTATTTTGACATCCGAATCGAATATAAAAGGCTATTCTGCTGATCATATTCTGGAAGAATTGATTGAATCCACTCCTCTTCCAAGTTTTAAGGCTCATTTATAATAGTTAATAAAACAGTATAAAAAGTATGATTAAGTCAGCCCCTTATATTCCAATTGCAAGTATATTTAGTCTCGTTTTCCTGCTAATAATTCCTTATTGGCTTGTTCAAATGATTTGTATTGGCTTTTTGCTGATTGTTTTAATCTCTTTCCTTTATGTAAAACTGCTTGAAAGAAGTATAAAAGTAGAAAGGCGTCTAAAAAAACTAAAACTTTCATGTCAGGAACAATCAGATATTACTTTTACCATAAAAAACTATTCAAGAATGCATGTATTTTGCTGTTATTATTTTGATGATGCCCCCTTCTTCTTTATCTATAAGGATAAAAACCAGGATATGATTTCTCTCCGCCCAAGGGAAGTTAAGCAGATTTGTTATAAGGTATCGGCACAGGAGAGAGGTCTTTATCATATTGGGCCAGTAAAACTTAGAACTACGGATCCTTTTGGTTTATTTAATCTTGAATTAGAAATTCCTGCTGATCTTGAAGTTACTGTAAGACCTGCAAGACTAAAACTACAGACTCAGGTTTTTCCAGGTATTCCACAAGGAAGCAGAAAAATTCGAAATCCTATTTATGAAGATGTAACAATGCGTCGTTCTGTAAGGGAATATAAATATGGTGATGAAGTAAAACGAATAAACTGGAGGGCTTCGGCTCGTTTTGAAAAGCTTTATACAAATCAATATGAAGATTCATACGATGTGCCTCTTTTTGTTTTTCTTAATCTTGCAGAAGATGATTATTCAATTAGAAACAGGGGGTATTATTCAGAAAAGGCAATAGAAATTGCTGCAAATATTGTTGAATATGCCAGAAGTATAAAGCAGGCTTGTGGTTTTGCGGCTTATGGAAGTAATTTTCCATTCCTTCCACCAAAGCAGAATCAATGGGATTATATTTTAGATTTACTTTCTGTCATAAAAATTGAAGAAGGAAAACTGGATTATAATCCTAAACTTAAGTTTAAACATCAGTTGCCAAATGGCTGCCTTTTTTACCAGGTTGGTCCTGAAGAAGTTGAGTATTATTTTGCAAAGCTTGAAGCTAACAAGGAAGATATAAACACAAGCAATCTGGGGGTTTTAAAAAAATAAATGAAAGAAAATGCTCAGAAAGTACTGGAAAGAATTGTCGTATTTTTTACAATTAGTTCATTTGTTCTTGCTTCAATGATGATTATAAGTGCAATAATCGAAGCTAACAGTAAAATTGAAGATAACTATATTGATATTTTTACTTATGGTATGACCCTTTTTTCTGGTCTGATATATGTTTTAGTCCTTCAAATCTTTGTAACTGAAAAGACAAAGAGCGGTGTTCATGTTATTTTTCTGGTATTTTATTTAATTTTTGAACTTATACTTTGTTTTTTGTGCGGGGCCTATAATGCTCCTTATGTTTTAATTCCAGTAACAATTGTTCATTATCTTCTTGAAGCTTTTATGAACGAAGTTTTTGTATTTCACGATTATTTCCTTTATGAAAATGACAAGAGAAAAGGTAAAGAATTGATTGAGTATCTTTTTCATAATCGTTTTGTTGCTGCCGACTTTGCCGCTAAAAGAAAAAAAGTTCAGGGCTATTTGTTTACCTTAGGTGCCCTTATGCTGGTTTTTATAGTTCTGGGCTTTATTCTTGCAGGTGGAATAACCTTATTTACAGCTATTTTTACTCTGATTTTCTATTTTTTCCTTTTTATCTCATTTTGGATTTTGGGATTTTTCAATCGCGAATCCTTTTATGCATTTTTGGGCTTTAATGACATTTCCAAGGATTTAAAACTTAATTTTAAGTACTGTTTGATTATATTTCTTTTTGCAGGAATTTTTGCTTTTGCACTTTCTTCAAATAAGGCCTTGATTAAGGTTGATTATCTGGCTGAAAAATTAGAAAAAATCCAATATCAGACTCCAAGTCAGCTTCCACAAGAACCAGAGTATATGGATTTTTCTTTTGATATGCCAGATTTTTCTGCATTTATTCAAGATCCTAAGCCTTCAAAAATTCCTTTTGAATTAATTTTCAAGATTATAAAAATTATAGCCCTAGTTATCTGTTCTGTTTTTCTTTTAGTATTCCTTATCAAGCCTTTCTTTTCTGAAGACTGGAAAAATTACTGGCGTGAAAGAAAAATGGTTAAATTTATGAAAAGAATTTTTGACGGATTAAGGGATTTGTTTTCTCTATTTTTTAGTAATAAAAAAGATTCCTCTGACTATGTAAAAGTAGAAAGTGATTCATTTAAAAAAGAAATAGAAAAGTTTCTTAAGCGTTCTAAAAAATCTAAAGATAAAGTTGCCGAAGTTGACCGACTTACAAAACGTTTTATAACCTTGATTGAATGGGGAGCCAAAAGGGAAATTAATTACAAATCAAATCTTGCTCCTGCAGAATATACAAAACTTTTGGAAACATATCTTGCAGATTTTACAGATAAAAGTCTTGTTCAAGAAGCTAAAAACTGTGGCTGGCTTTTTGAAAAGGCTCTTTATGATAAAGAATTACTGAGCAAGGAAGAAGAAAATCTGTATAATAATGCAATTGATTTAATTTTATCTTCCGGTGCAAAAAAATGAAAATTGTATTTTATTCAACAAATTCAAATCTATTTGATCCTTCTACATATAAATTAAAGGTTAAACCTTCGAATGAAGAACAGTTTAAGGATTTTCAGAAGGCTCATCCGGAGCACTCTTTTATTTGTGTAAGTCAATTTCCCGCTTCTTTTATGCCGGAGGAATCTACTATTTTGTTAGATAAAAACCTGGACGCTAAAGATTTTGCCCAGGAACTTGAAAAATTAAATCCTGATATGGCTATTCCAATGAGTTTTTGGGTAGAGCCTTTTGACTGGCTTTCAGTAAATGATGCTCTGGTTGGACAATACCTTGAAAAAAAAGGAATTAAGTGTCTTTATCATTCTTTGGAAACTGCTCTAACCTGTTTTGATAAGTATAGAACCCAACAAAAGCTTTTGCAGGAAGATTTCAATATTGCAAAAGGCATTTTTGTAGATCATGATTTGTACTTTTGTGCAGGAAGTCATAAAAATGTAATTTCAAATGTTTATAAAGCTAGTATTCGAAGTCAATTGGAAAAACTTAATCTGCCCTTAATCATAAAAGATACAGTTGGCTTGTCTTCTTATGGAATGACTGTTGTTCATACTTATGGTGAAGCAATAGGTTATTTAAACTCAAAAAGAAATAATTCAAACAGAATTGTAGAAGAATATTTGGATGGTCAGCAATATGGTCTGGAAATTTACGGTCAGCCTGGAAATTATACTGTTATGCCTCCTTTCCGTTTCAGTCTGAATCAATATGGTATAACTAGCCCAAAACAAAGTGCAAAAGCAGGTCCAGAATCTTTAAGTCCAGAACTGAACAAAATAATGTTAAAACTTGCAGAATGTTTGCATTTGAAAGGTCTAGCCCAGGTTGACTTAATTTACAAAGACGGTAAATGGTTCGTAATAGAAATTAATCCACGTTTAAGCGGAATGACATATTTGTATGCCAAGTCTATGGGGCTTTCTGTTTTTGAATTAATGTACAAAACTTGTATAGAAATATCCCCTCTTCCTCCTGTAAACAAGGCTCTTTCTTTAAAACTTCCAATACTAAATGATGAAGAGATGAAGAAGGTTTCTGCAATAAATGGAGTTGTTCTTCTGAACCAGATAAATGATCTGGCCGCTAAGCAGGAAAGAGAAAAAGGCTTTTGTGAATGTATTATTACTTCTTCCAGCCTGGAAGAAATTAAATCTAGTCTGGAAGAATTGAAAAAAGAATTTCCAGAGCTTGCTACAATTCAACAGTCTGAGACAATATTGAAGTAGCTGGTAAATCCAGTTTGTTTTCCTCAAGGGCTTTTGAAATGTCTTTTGCTGTGTAGAGGGATTGAGGATAAAGAATTACAAGAGCCTGATCACCTTTTTGAAGGAAGTTTTCCTGGCCCCATTTACTATAACGGGTTGCCCCAATAGAAATCATTATTTTTTCAGGTTTATTGGATTCTAGTAAAAAGGAATGTATATTCTGAGCAGGTCCCATATCTTCCTGATTGTTGAACTTATCCAACATCCATTCAATTAAATTATTGTAGATGTAGGAATAATTTCTGACAGCAGAATCCTCTCCGTATTCATAAACTATCTTATCGCGAATTAAAAAACTTGCAATTCTGTAATCGTCAAGAATACAACCTTCTTCAAAGCCGTCCAGAGGAATTAAAGTTGTAGAAAGCCCCTTTGATGAAGGTCCCCAGTTCTTCTTTTCGGAGATTTTTTTTGCTCCTTCTTTACGAATTGAACAGTCATTAGAAGCAGCGAAAACCAAAGGCTTTAGGTTTATAAGTTTATCTTGCTCCCAGAGGGCCTGGCAGATTATGGCACATTCCGGCTCAATCTGAAGTTTTTCTTCCACTTTTGGAAAGATAATTTTTTTTGAATCAAATGGGAATGTGTGTAAAAATTCCGGAGTATTTTTTGAGCTCTGGCCTTTTGGAAGATAGGTAGGAAAAATGGCCTTAGGGGCATTTACATCCTTTGTCTTCATGTTCACAAAATCGCGGGCTTCTCCAGCCTGTTCCAAGTGTCCTGTAAAGTTACCTGCAACACCAAAAGATGGAATAGTTTTATCGTATATATTTAATTCTGAGTTTTCCAAAATGTTATCTTCCTTTGAGTTTTTTAATTACTTTTTTATACCAAAAGGCTCTAAGTTTTTCGGCCAGTGAATAAGGTTTGTAAATTGCTTTTAAAGGTAAATCCCATGAACCTGTTCGGTGGATAATTTGTCCACCAAAGTTTGCCTTAAACATATAAAGCCCATGCATTGGGTGATTTTCATCTTTGCCTTCAGGTGGCATGCCATACATATCATAATATTTGCTACCGTAAGCTTTTGCATCTTTCATAGCTGTCCACTGTAAAAGATGATTAGGCATCAGATTACGTTTAAGGTTGCTTGATGCTCCGTATAAATAAATTGCTTCATCATGGCTAAAAAGAGTCATTATGCTGGCAATTTCATCTCCTTCGTGTTCAGCAATATAAAGGCTGATAAGGGGAACGTCCTGACCAGCGTCGATTGCCTGAGATGATGATCTGATTAAATCTTCGTAGTAAGATTTTGCATGGCTGGAATTGCCGTCTCTGGCATTGGTTTCTTTAGTCAATTGGTAAAATTTGTCTAGTTTTTCAGACAAATTAATATCATTTCCCAGGTATTTATGGATTTTTACACCCTTTTTTTCACTTAGACGGATATTGTAACGCCATTTTGCATGCATTTTCGCAAGAATTTGCTCTTCGTCTGCGGTAAGGTCTACAAGTGTTGAATCAGGAGGTTGAATATCTACCTTGTTCTTTTTTAACTTAAGATGATCTGCGTAAGAAACAATTTTCATTCCGTAGTTGAATGTATCGCGGCTTTCTATATCTGTGAAAGTTATATTTGGGTCAAAACGGATAGCAATTGTATTTTTAGGTAAATAAGATTTTAGGGCATTTCCAAGTTCAGATAACAAGGCGGCCATTTCAATTGTTTGGGTTTCTGGTGTTACAAGATTTTGATTTACAAGTGTGTAGTTTTCTTCATTATCTGAAACATCAAGTGCCTGATCAATAATTTTTTGTGGAGTACATTCAAAAGGTAGTTCTGGCATTAAAGGGATATAGGCAATGCTAAAAAGACCTTTTGCAAAACTGCGATTTAAAACTGCTAATTCAAAAGATTTATTAAGATCCTGTTTTGCCTGTGATTTAGTACATTCGTTATCATCTTGTTCGGCTGGTAATGTATAATTTACATTAAAACGTCTGTAAGTCCAGCCATGACGACTCTTAAATTGGCACCAGAATGGAGTTTGTAAAAAAGTTCCGTCATTCTGGTGTTTTGATTCTGTAATCTGATTAATTTCAATTTTATACATAAAAAGTCTGTTTTTAGCCTATTTCTGAATTTAATGCCTTTGTAGTTTTGATTTCTTTTCCGTCTGCAAGTAATTTTTTGCCGGCAATTTCTACAAGACCATTTACAGCGTTTATCTGAACTGCAAAGAATTCATCACCAGTAATTTGTTCTTTCTTTGCGGCATTTACATCAGCACCTTCAAGAACTACCTTTGTTCCTGGAGCTGCCCATGATGCATCAAGAACTTCTACACAATCCTTACCTTCAGCATCTTTATAATCGCCTGCCAGAAGCATACCGCGGCTTTCAACCCCACGCATTGTACGAGGTGCAAGATTGCTTGCAATAATTACATGCTTTCCAAGAAGGTCTGATTCTTTGAGATACATGCGGAGTCCAGACTGAATTGTACGAGGAGTTCCGCTTCCATCATCAAGAGTTTCGATATAAAGTTTTTCACCTTCTGGGTTTGGCTTTACGTCAATAATTTTTGCTACAGTGAGTTCAATATTTTTGTTGAAGAAATCAGCCTGCTGGTCTAAAGGAAGTACAACAGGTTCTGCTTTCTTCTGTGCTTTTTTATCTTTTTTATCCTGTTTATCTTTGTTTGAATTCTTATTCTGCTTTCCTGCAAACTTTTCGCGGAAGGCAAGCATAGTCTTCTGATCCATTGGTTTGAAGTAAACTTCAGTAGGTCCAACAGTAGTAAGGCCTTCAAGCTTTCCAAGGTCTTCCCAGGTGTAGCCAGGCTGAGTTTCCATTCCAACCTTCTTCACCTGAATAGACTTTCCAAAGTAGCTCATGATTTTCTGAGTGTACTGTGGCATATAAGGATTCATCATAATCATCAAATCCTTAATTACATAGCAGAGGTTGTG
>OCTW011424061.1_pt1 | contig 22613 bp, 17 predicted proteins | sample 1539671 | NCBI WGS metagenome assembly OCTW01 (sample SAMN02144230, study PRJEB22623) | gut metagenome | biome: sheep rumen | host: Ovis aries | place: New Zealand
TTTCATCAGCATGAAGCAACCGGTCCCGTAGGTGTTTTTAGAATCGCCGACATTAAAGCAGCATTGACCAAACAACGCCGCCTGCTGGTCGCCAGCGACGCCACGGATATGAACATGGCTGCAGAAATAAGAAGCGATACCGAAATCAGCGGAATTGTCTTCGACTTTCGGCAACATCTTCATCGGGATATCCCAGATATCGCAAAGAGATTTGTCCCACTTCATATCAAAGATATTGAAAAGCATCGTTCTGGAGGCATTTGAGACATCGGTGAGATGGCTCTTGCCTTTGGTCATCTTAAAGATGATCCAAGAATCGATCGTGCCAAAGAGCAAATCGCCACGTTGGGCACGTTCCTGTCCATTATCGATATGGTCGAGGATATAACGAATTTTAGAAGCCGAGAAATAAGGATTCATGCGCAGACCGGTTTTCGACTGGATGAATTCCATTTGATCTTCCCGTTCATCGCAAAGCGCTTGGGTTTGTTTGGATTGCCAGACGATCGCATTGGTGACGGCCTTGCCGCTATTCTTGTCCCAAACGACGGTGGTTTCACGTTGATTGGTGATGCCAATCGCGGCGATCTCATCCCAATTCGTATTGGCCAAAACCAAAAGCTCATTGACGACGTCGATGACGGAAATCCAAACGCGGTCCGCATCCACCTCTACCCAGCCTGGTTTCGGGAACAAGCAATCCACAGGACGCTGGGCCTTGAATAAGGCTTCGCCTCTGAAATTAACCAAAATGGCACGTGTGGATGTCGTGCCTTGGTCGATAGCCAAGATATATTTCTTCATAGCGAAATAATAAAAGGTTTTCTTCCAAAAGGGAAAGAAAACCTGCCGTTTGTTAGGCAAAAAATAGATAAGTTATCGCACGTGCGCGTAGAAGGCTTCGATCTCGTCGATTTCCTTGATGATATCTTGAGTCAAAACCTCAGCCCCGTCTTCGGTGATGAGGAGGTCGTCTTCGATACGAACCCCAATGCCTAAATCGGCGAAATAAAGACCCGGTTCATCGGAGATGATGCAACCTGGAACAAGCTTTTTATCTTTGGTCGCAGGATCATGGGTATCTAGACCGATATGATGGGAGACCCCGTGGAAATAGACGCGGCTGATGTCTTCTTTATTCTTTAATAAACCGGCTGCGACGCATTCGGTAGAAAGATATTCGATGGTAAAGGCCTGCAAATCGTTGATGGTTAAGCCAGGATGGACGAATTTGGCCACCGCTTTGTTAGCGCCTAAAACGATGTTATAAATCTTTCTTTGCAAGTCGGTGAATTTCCCACCGATTGGGACGGTGCGAGAGACGTCCGCGCAGTAATAATTATGTTTGGAGCCAAGATCCATCAATAAGACATCGCCTTGCTTTAAGGTATCCATCGGAAGTGGGTAATGAAGAATCGTGGAATGAGCACCGCTGGCCATAATGGTATTAAACGAGGTTCCTTGATAGCCGTTGTCATCGTTGATGGCTTTTAAGAACGTGTTCGCGAGCTCATATTCTCTTACTCCGGCTTTGACTTCCGCCATAACGGCCATGATGCCGATTTGAGTATGGGCAACCGCTTTGCGGAATTCATCGACTTCGGCTCTTGATTTGACGAAGCGAAGATCGAAGATCATCTGCTTGATATCGTTGACGATGATGCGGCCATGCTTTTTGATCAAGGCATCACGATAATTCTGGGTTGAGGTCGCCTCTGCGATTTTGATCTCGCGGTCTAGGTCGAGATAGACTTTACGCACCGCTTCATAGTCTCCGTTAGCCGATAAAAGATGGTCGACGCGAGTTTCTAATGCCGAGTTGATGAGGACGTTTCTGACCCCGCTAGAAAGGGATGCTTCTTCGGTGGTCAACCGTTTTCCATACCACTTCTCTTTGACGGGATCAAAGGGCGAAATAAACAAATATTCCCGCAATTCCCCACCGCTTTTTAACATCACGAGGCTCGAATCGGATTGTTCGATGCCGGTGAGATAATAGAAATTGCGGTTCACTTCGAACGGATAATCTTCATCCGCGGAGCAAACTTTTGGGACACCCGAAAACAAAATCGCGACGGAGTCTTCCTCCATCTTTGAAAATAACCGCATTCTGCGGGATTGATATTCAGCGGTCGTGATCATACCTTAGCCTCCACAAGCAACATATCTTTTCTAGGAGCGATGAGAAGAGTTGGGTTTAGCCCCATCTTTTCCCATGGCTCGTCCATTATACGCGTGGAAGTCAAATCCGTAACGACATTCACATCAAAAGATGTGTTTTTCAGTTGATATTCATATCTTGTCTGATTCTTTTCTAAGACCGAATACAAAGAATAAGAGATCTCGAGATGATAAACGTATTGCTCTTGCTCCACGAACAAGGTGGCATGGGCAATGGCGTCTTCCCCTGACCCGACAAAAGCTCTTCGTAATCGAGGTATCCCAAGTTTGGTGCCGCCGAAAAAGCGGGCGACCATGATCAGGCATCTCCCTAACTGTTTTTGTTCCAATAGGCTTAATAATGCGCGACCCCCCGTACCGCTAGGCTCCCCGTCATCGCTGCTTCTAGAAAGCTCATCGAAGTGGAAAGCGTAAGGATAATGATCGGCTTTTGGGTGGCGTTTTTTAAATTCTTCTTGGACAGATTTCAACTCATCAGGGTGCGATAAGGGAATCAGTTCGCACTCAAAAGAAGAACCAAGGTCATGGAATTCACCGCGGCTAATATCCAATAAGTAGTACATAGATTATGGCATCGCGATGGTCAGCGAATTGCGAATCGCCTGAGCGAGGGCATCATAGCTAAACGCCATATTGTCGTTATATGGATGTTCGACGGGGTTCGTATAATCGAAGCCCGGCGTTGCAACATAGTTAGTGGCGTTACGCATATCGAAGACATCGTTTCTGAACTGGACGTTGACCACATAAGGCGGCGTTGCCGTTGGGACGTTCTGATTTCTGCTATAGAAGACGCCACGGACCAATAAGGCGTTGTACAAGGAGCCAAGATAGAAGGTGTCGATGACGCTCTTGCGGTCGCCAGTTAGACCGACGAGGCTCGTCTCGATGTAGCTTGCCAAGTCTTCTTTTTGAGCATCAGTAAGCGGGCTAGCGGATAAGGTCGTACCCATGCCAGCGAAGACTTTTCTAAGAAGCCTTGTTTCCATGGAAGCAGTCTCTACGTTATCTTTAAGGGTCGCGAAGGTATAACGGCCATTGACGGCATCATATCCGTATGGGTCGATTTGACTATAATCCGCGATGACGTCAGCGCGTTCGGTGTCAGGCTGCGTCGGCGACTTCAAAGAGATGCCTCCAACGGTCGCACGTTCTGCATTCGTCATATTGACGGAATGGATATTCAGGTCTTGGATGGCCTTGGTTTGGCCAGCGAGGATGGATTTGCCGATATAGCCAGGCTCGGTGATCGGGTCGGTATTGCCCGTTAAATGAGTTCTGACTTCGTCATCATCCAAGGAGATGAGGAACTTCGCAGGCGTGCCTGGGATAGTTGGATCGAAATGGCCATTGACCGCGTTATGGTAGGTCTGGGTCATGACTTTATCGAGGTAATTCTGGACCAAGTCGTTTTGAGCCTGCAAGCCAAGGGCGAGGTTGGTGGCGATGAAGCCAACGTCAGGCATTGGGGTGGCGACTGGATCGAAGGCGATCTTAGAGGCATCAATATAAGCCTGCAAGGTACCCGCGCCGATGATGAAATCATCCAAATAGGCGGATTCTAGAAGCGAATGCTCGACGGTCAAATCGCCTTCATAATAGGTCTTTCTTTGCTCGTTGAGATACTTCAGGTGATCGATCTCATCACCATCGCCGAAGTTATCAGCGATGTTGACAGGATGCTCGCTGCCGTTGAATTCAACCGTGAGCTGGAAGAGGTTATAAAGGGCGTAGTCGCCGGCGGTATAGATGGCTTGGCTATCATCGGTCGTGAGTTTGCCAAGGCTATCATAGCTTTGGGCATAGATGTTCGAGGTGAGGAAGAAGTTCATCAAGCCATAAGTGGAATGCTGATAGAAGGTTCTATTCATGCCGGTGGTTCTTCCTTCATCCAAGAATTCGGTGATGCCTTTGCCTTCGTCGAAGGAGAAGTAAAGATTGTTCTCGTTCTCGAGGTTTCTGCCACGATATGCGGAAGCAAGGAAGTAATAGATGCTGTTGATGTCAGTAGAGGCAAAGCTTGCCTGAGACTGACGGAAGTTCGCGGTGTCGTAAGAATAGATGACCTCGGTGAATACGCCGACAGGGTCATTGGCGGTGATGGTGAAAACACCGGGCACGCTGCGAAGGTCGACGGTGTAATAGCCATCGCCATCTGGCGTGAGATCGCTGCCTGCGTCAGTGACTTCGGTGATATCTTCGATTTCGCCACTAAAATCTGCGGTGATGGTGAAATGAAGCGCCGCATTGCCGATGAATCTGAAACGGATGTTGCGGGAAGCGACTCTCATGTGTTCATCGAGGAAATAGCCATCATTTGGAAGGGTCCAAGAATGCTGGGCTGGGGAGAGGACATAAGTCTCGGTGTCGGTGGTGTATTTATGGATACCTAAACCATCGCCTTCGCTATTGGTGGTGATGAGGGCGCGGGCGGATTTAGCAAGGGCATCGGAGACGATATCGACACGGTTAAGCCCTTGAAGGACCCAACGGATTTGGGCCGGGGAGAGCTTTTTGAATTTCTCGACGTCGAGTTGGACGGTGCTGCCACCCATGATGCTGTTGAGCGTCTTGATGGTTTCAAGCAAACCGACATCAGAATCATCGAGGTCATAGGCGTTATGTCTTCTGCCATCGGTGGTGAGGGCTTCGATTTCGGTGAGCCAATCACCGGAATGGCTGAAGGAACCTTGACCATCATTGAACATCAAAATATTGTCATAAACTTTGACTTTGTGAGCGTCGTTCTCGCCATAGATGAGAAGTTCATGGATGTCATAAGAGACGTCAAAGGCTTCTTTGGCCAAGCCAGAATCGACATAGAATTTGAACATCAACTGCTCGAAGACGGTAAGTGGAGCAAGGTTCATGCTTCCGCCGCCGGTCAAATCGACGACCAAAGCATTGTTGACCTCATAGGTCTTGCCAGCAAGTTCTTCTGGTCCGGCAAGATGGAAGCAATAAGAAGCGCTGAGTTCGGCCAGCATATCACGCATGAGATAAGGGTCGATTTTCACGATATCGAAGGTTGTCAGCGATTCAACCGCGGACATGTTGTCGCTTAAGAAGGAACAAATGGACGCCATCTGCTCAAGCTCAGGAACATAGAATTTCTGGGTGAAATCAGGTTCGGAGTGATAAGTGATTGGATTGCCATACCACCAGTAGGAGAAATAGTAATTGCCGCGGTCAAATTTGACGCCATCGATATTCGGCGCATAGGCACCACTGCCAGTGACCATGGAAGAAATCGCGTTCGGAACGATATCTTGGGTCAAGGCGCAGTTATTGAGCTCGCCTAAAAGCAACATGAAGGTCTCATAGTTGAGTTTGCCAACTTCAAAACCGGTGTTGGAGACGATGCTGGATAATTGCGGGGAAGTCAAAGAGAACAAGACGCGGCGGAGAGAATTGTTCTCGCCATTGATCAATGCAGTTTGAGCCGGGCCGAACCCTTCGCCCATAGAAGGTAACAAATGCTGCACTTCATAAACCGCTTTGGTCTTCAGCGAATCATAAGGCAAAGCCGAATCTTTCGGCGAATTGTCGCTGTAATAGTATTGCTTCAATGCGTCGGTGGTGAGGAAATCAACCATGACAGCCTGGAAGGAGGTAAGGCCTTGCTTATGGGCCTGGGCTGGATTGGTGATGACTTTAGTTGGCGAGGAGATCTCGTTGTATTTGTTGAATACCGCACATCCGCCCATCGCTTCTAAGAGGTCGCCGACACCGCCGGCATCGATGTTGGTGATGTCGGTCATGTTGATGCCACTTGCTTTCGAACCGAAAATCTTCAAAACATCGAGAAGATTATCGATATCACTTTGGGCATAACGATTTTGATCTCTTCTGCCATTGCTATCGATCGCAACATCGAAATAAGGGTTGGAATAAGCGATATCTGCAACGAAATCGCCGCCTAAGACATCGATGTTCTCAAACGAGGTGGCAAGATGATATGGGAGAGAACGATAGAAGAGCTCGGATTGATTGAGCATGGTGACAAGGTCGCGGAGATCTTGTTCGTTTTTGCCGGTGACGTCGCTGTTGAAGAAGGTCTTCGGATCGGAAATCGCCGAGAAGTCGATCATCTTTTGGACTGGATCGATGAAGATCGTCTCTTTGGCGCGGTCAATCAAATCGCAGAGGTTCTCGATTTCTTGATCCCACTCGGTGGCCGGGATCTTTTCAACGAGTTCACGGATAGAGTAATCACAGTATTTGTTGGATTCAAATGTTGGGGTGGAAATCCGTTCCTCGATCGATGTGACCTTATCGCCATAGATGCCAGAATGCTTGACGAAGGTCGCCATGGTGAGTTGGAAAACCGAGAGTTTGGTTGGGTCTTTTGGCTCATAAAGAACATGGGATGCTCTTGAATGCGACAAGACAGGGCGCATGAAGTATTCGGTGGAGATGCTATAGACATTCATCTTGGACATATCCAAGGAGCCGCCTTGATAGATGCCATAATGGCTATCGAAAAGGACGCTCATGGTGCCCATGATGTGCGTGACTTCAGTCAAACGTTGGGCTTTGGCCTCGGCCTTATCCGCAATGCTATTAAGTGACCAGAGGTATGGGGTGTTCGCGTTATCGAATTCGAAATCCTGGGCTTCGATATTTTCGATCGCGTCTTCAATCGCGTTCGGGACGACGACGTTGCCGACGACATCGGAATCAACGACGATGTTAAGGACTTCCTTGAGCTGATCGATGTTGTCGGTGGAAATCTCGCTTAAGGCATCCAAACCGCCGAGCTCGCCGATCTTCTTGATCAAACTGCTGAAGTGATCAAGCTGGGCGCCGTCATTCGCCCAATCGGAAGGCTGATCAAGCACTGCGCAGTTATTGATGAAGGTGGTGAGATAAGGAGATTTTTGCTCTAAGGTCGCAGAAGCATCCAAAGCAGCGACTGCAGCGCGTTGATTTTGGTCGCAGAAATACTTCAGTTCGCTGCCTTTTAGGCTAGCGATGAGCTTATTGCAGAAATATTGGTTGAATAAGTAATGCTCGGCATCGGTATTGTCCACATATTTGAAGATGCCGGAATCGGCGAATTTCTTCAAAATTTGGATGAGAGTATCACCCTGTCCGCCGAAGATGTCGATGTTGGAGAAATCCACGCCTCGATCGGCAAGAGCGACAATCGCGTTAAGGGCTGTGCCTTCATTTCTCCAGGCTGCTTGGATTTGTTCTGGGGTTCCATGGTTCAGGTTGCCAAACGAAAGATTCTCCACTTTGACCTCAGAAGGTTTCAGCATTTGATCGATGACCATGTCATCAAGCGAGGTCACTACCGCTTTCCTAAGCAAGGAGGAGCCACCGATGCTGCCAAGCAATTCTTCAAGATTGACTTTGGTTAACGCACGCACGGTCTCGCTAACTTCGCTTGGAGTGCCACCAGCAAGGGTTTTGACGATGCCGCTTTCGGCCACGGTTTGAACGGCTTGCATTAGATAGTAGGTCTCACCAAGTGAGGTACGATGTCCCTCGCTATCATAGGTACCGAATAAGTTCGGGATATCGAAATCTTCTTCGGTGAAGGAGACGAAATCAACATTGGCCATAAACTTGTTGACGATATTGAAGATTGGCTTGTTGTGCTCTTCTGGCGGGTTGATGAGTTTGCATGCCCCGATGATATCCAAAGAGGTAACGAGTTGATCAGCAAAATCATCATCCTGGAAGACGGTCATGATACGGTCCATCGAGGTATTGCCAGACATCGTTCCACCAAAGGTGACGACATCAGGGCAACGGATGACAACATCGAGGAGTTTGGCTAATTCGTCGCCGAAATCAACGTTATCGAGATAAACGTGCTCAAGTCCGAAATTCTTGATGGCTTCATTGTTTTCGATGAAGGCTTTGCCCACTGGAGGAACAATGTCTTTGAGCATCTTGGAATCATCCAAGCGACGTAAACCAGCCTGGAAACCTTTGGCAAGGTTTGGAACGATGCCAAGGAATTGGCCATCTGGATCAAGATCAACGCCTGGGTGATCTTTGTAATTGCGGATGAGTTCTTTTCCTTCAGGGTATTTGGTGACTTCGCCGACGACATCGAGGATGGAGGCGAACTCTTTCTTGAAGGCGACACGGAGTCCTTTTTCGGAAGCATCGCTTAATAACGCTTCTTTGGACTTCGTCATATCGACATTGATATCACCAAAATCAGGGTTGATGCCCTTGGCGGTTGCGCCAAGGAAATCCGGGATGGATGGGAACGCATTGATTAAGAAAGCAGAGTCAAAGATGCAGCTATTGCCATCGTTTTTGCCTTTGTCATCGACAATAGGATTGCGTTGGGCATCGCGTTTGCCAACGAAAGCCTCGATGATGGAATCCGAGCTATCCGCGACAAGATTGAGGACATCTTGGATCAATTCGTCTCTCCACTCCTCATCCGTTTGCGTTTCAGAAGGTTCGCCTTCTTTTGGCGCGACGCGGTTGAGAACGCTGTTGAAAATGCTCTTGATCGCGGCGGGGTTCTTATCGTGAATCGTGTAAAGCGGGTCGACCAAGGTCATGATTTCTTCGCCCCACTTATAAGTGACGAATTTCTCTAAATCGACGGTGCCGTCTTCTTTTAATGGTAAAAGGTCGATGAGCTGAAGGGTGGCTGGGTCATCGTCTTTCTTCATCCCTTCGCCTTTGCTGACCAGGGTGTAAAGCGCGCCAGTGGCAATACGGTTAAACAAGGTCATCTTGTCGAGGTCTTTGCTAATTTCATCGAGGCTATTATGGAAACGATCGGTGAAGATGATGGAATATGGGTCATCGAAAAGAAGGACCGGCATATCGCTGTGCTCGTCGGAAATGAAATCAAAGCCGCCGGATTCAACCGCGGAAACATAAAGATCGGAGACAATTTGCAATTCTTGTTGCCAATCGACGTCGGTGTCTCTTACATAAGTTGCGGCGTCTTCGCCGATATATTGGACGACATCCTTGAATTGAGCAGCGACTTTCACTGCAAACGGAACGACGACTTGGAACAAAGAAGTCTTGCCAAGCTCTTTTATGATGGAGGTGACTTGCGCAGTGGAAGTCAACATGGCTCTCCAAGCGATCCCATCTTCAAAGGAGTTGCCGAAATAAAGTTCGCCGACATCGCCAGCGATGCTGGACAAAGATGCAATTTCACGCAGACCAGAGACAGAAGTTTCACCGACTTTGGATTGGATAAGGTAATCCATCAACATGTAATCAAGGGAATTCTTGCCATCGGGTTTGGCCCAAGAGAAGAAAACCTTGGAAAACAAGGAGTTCTGATAGGTATCAAGAAGATCGGTGGCAAGTTTCACCGTCTTGTTCTGGTTGGTATTCAAAGAAGTCGAATCGAAATCAATATTGTTGGAAATCGTGTTCACCACCGAAGAAAGCGGAGCGATGAGCAACGACATCGTTACGATAGCAACCAAAACCGATTGGATACCGGAAACCCAGCGGAGGTTATGTCTTTTGCGGATGCGATACGGCAAGAACCATTTGAAAAGGATGTGCCAAAGAAGCAAGGCAAGAAGGTTACCAAAGATAAGAATGATGAGCGCTTCAAGGAAAACCAAAACGAGTTTGATGAAGGAAACCGCCATCGCGACGGAATAATTGTATAACGCTGCCGGATCAGCATCGATTTTGAAGCCGTCTTTCAAAATCGTATAAATCGCAGTTCTCGCGGTTTCGCCAGCCGTCGTAACGGGGATGACAAAATCCGTACCCTGAAGGCTGAATTTGATTTCCTTTAGGGCAAAGCTGATGTCGAAATTCATCGCAGCCTGAGTCGACACATCCAGGGTAAAAATAGCGACGATGAACAAAATAGCCATGAAAATAAAATGATAAGTGCCTTTCTTCCAACCGCGGAGCAAACCACGAAGGAAGCAAAGGACTAGAATCACGAAAATGAGGATGGTGACACCGATCAAAGCGATGTCTAAATAATTGGCTAGTTTTTCTGGATTGATGTTGTTCATGCAGAAAATTATAGCAATTGCGACATGTGCGTACAAGGCGCAGGCGCGCTTCTATATGCCTAGGCACGCTTGAGCAAAACAATATATCAACTCGAGAAGAGATGTTAAAATACCACCCATGGAGCATTATTTCGGCACCAAAAAATGCGGCCAATGCGATCAAAAAGTTGACATGATCGCGACGCGCTGCCCCCACTGCAACGCCAACTTGCTTTTGGAAGAAAACAACAAAAGCGGTCGGGATTTGAAGGGTTTTTATCGTTTTGATACCTTTGTTCAGGTCTCTTTTTATCGCCAGCTTACCTTTTTTATCATCGGCTTTTTAGGATTCCAAATCATGGGAATCCTCCTGGCTTTGCTATTCCAAGGCATCGGGGTGGCGACCCTCAACCTTCAAACCGCTGAGGAGATCAAAGCGTTCAATGCGCGCACCGACATCCGTTTTTGGGTAAACATGGTGGCCTATTTGGTCATCGCCGCGATACTAGCTGCGGTCTTATGGAAAAAGGGCTGGAAGGAAATCTTCCACAGCTTCAAAAAGCCAACCTCCTATATGTGGGCAGGCATAGGCTTTGGCATCGTGCTTGGCGCGAACTTCATTTATAACCTCATTGTCATGCTGATTTTCACGGCGACTGGATTCAAACAGCCCGGCGTCAATGCGAACGAAACCTCCTTGCAATCGATGCTTAGTGTGAATATTCCTGTCTTCGTCATCGTCATCAGCTTCGTTGGTCCGTTTGTCGAAGAACTTGCCTATCGCGTTGGTTTATTCTCCTTTTTAAGCCGAACCAAACGCTGGATCGCATACGTTGTTTCCGCGATGATCTTTGGGCTCATCCATTACAGCTGGGATTTCTCCTCCACTGAAGTCATCATCACAGAGTTAGTGAATCTGCCCTCCTATATCGGAGCGGGTCTTCTGATGGCGTTCGTCTATGAAAAAGGCGGTTTCGCCGGTTGCTACCTCATGCACGTATCCAATAATTTGTTCAGCGTGATCAACACCATTATCAGGAGTAGTTTTGCGAAGTGAATAATACAAAATCCCTGCAAAAACTGGATAGTTTTATCCTAAAGATTCTCGCGATGATCTTCATGACCTTAGATCACGTCGGCCTTTTCTTATTGCAAAGAGACCCGGGACCAGTGGTAGGGAATGTATTCCGTATTATCGGCAGATTAGCCTTCCCTCTCTATGCGTTTTTCTTAGCCGAAGGCATGCGATACACCCATAATCGCGGAATGTATATCCTGCGCATTGGAATCATGTGGGCGGTAATCACGTTAGGCGAGACCATCTTTGTTTATGGGATGCAGCAACGTTATTCCCCCAATACGCTTTCCCCTGAGCCTTTCACCGATCTATTCTTCTCCATGCTCGTTCTTTGGTGTCTCCTTCTTCCTAATTGGAAAAAAGTATTTGCCATCCTCCCGCTTTCACCGATGATTCTTTCCTTCGTCGTGGATGTTTATGAACGCATGAACTCGGTCACGATCGAATGGTTTCCCTACTATCTCCGTTTCGGATATGGTTTATATGGATTATTGATGATTCTGCTATTCTTCATCGCTCCGTGGATTGTCAAAAAGCTTTATGGGTCAAGAGTCAGAGAAATCGGCATGTCGATGGAAGAATTCGAAGAGTCGGTTGAATATCGTAGGCAAACCAATCTCATCTCCATCGGTGGTCTTATCATCTCCGTCGTTTTGTTCTGGTCCATCGGTTACATCGCTAGAGGCATCGATTACGCACCCTTTGATGTTTATTATTTAGGAAAAGGAAGCTATGCCTTGCTTGCCGGCATCCTTCTTTATTTCTATTCTGGCAGACGCGGCCATAATTCTTTGGCGTTTCGCATCATTTCTTACCTTTATTTCCCAGCTCACCTGCTACTGCTTTTCCTTATCTTCTCTTAAGAAGCATATCTCTAGCAATATACCCGTTCATACCATAAGATAAGCCATGGAGGTCAATAACAATGGAAATCGAAATCAAATCCGCCGCTCAATTCGACGAAGAAATCAAAGGAGAGAAAGTCCTCGTGGACTTCTACGCCACTTGGTGTGGACCATGCAAAATGGTTGCCCCTGTCATTGCTCAAGTCGCAGGAGAACACCCTGAGCTTAAGGTACTCAAAGTCGATGTCGACGAAGTCAGCGATCTCGCCGCAAGATACAATGTCGTCTCTATCCCAACGATGCTTTATATCGAAAAGGGTGAAGTCGTTCGCAGCCGTCTTGGATTCGCGCCGAAGCCACAGATTGAGCAATTCGTCGGCTTCTAATAAAAAAGATTGGACAGTCCGAGCGCTTGTGATATATTTATCCACGCTCGGACCATTGGTCTAACGGTTATGATGCATCCCTGTCACGGATGAGACAGGAGTTCGACTCTCCTATGGTCCGCCAGCAACTGCAGGAGTAGTTCAGTGGTAGAACTCCAGCCTTCCAAGCTGGTCATGCGGGTTCGATTCCCGTCTCCTGCTCCAGTAACCGAACAAACGCAGATCGAAAACGGTCTGCTTTTTTTGTGCTCGTATTTACAAAACACGCGAAAGGGATATCATTCACCTTCGAAAGGAGCATTGCATGAAAGTTACCATAGAAACACCACGTCTCTTGCTCCGTCCTTGGAACATCGAGGATGCTGAAGCGATGTTTTCTACGTGGGCCAATGATCCTGAGGTAACTAAATTTCTTACTTGGAACGCTCACGAGTCCGTTGAAATAACAAAGATGATCGTTTCAACTTGGGTCGAGCAATATCAAGAGAAACAGCGAATCAATTTCGCGATTGTTTTAAAGCAAACACACGCGCTCATCGGAGGAATTGATGTCGTCAAATATATCGATGGAGTCCCGGTAATAGGTTATGTATCAGGCAAAGCCTATTGGGGCAATGGCTATATGACAGAAGCTTGCAAATGCGTTCTTAAGTTTCTCAAAGAGCAAGGATTCCACCAAGCAAGGATTGATGCCTGCGTGGATAATATCGGTTCAAACCGCGTTATCCAAAAATGCGGCGGTGTTCTAGAAAGAACCGAGCAGAACGACCGGCCGTTAAGGAGCGATACCGTGATGGTCAATCGCTATATCATCAACTTATAAGATAAGGAGCGTCTATGAACAAAGAAATCTGCGTAGCCACGAATAACAAAGGAAAACTCAAAGAGTATCGTGAGATCCTAGCCCCGATGGGTTATGTCATCTACTCCCCTGCCGATTTGAACATCGACTGCGACCCAACAGAAGATGGGGCAAGTTATCGCGAGAATGCCTTCATCAAAGCCAAGGCCTTCGCTAAGCTCGTCAAATTCCCGGTTCTTGCCGATGACTCTGGATTAGAGATTCATGCGCTTGGGGCATTCCCTGGCATCCATTCTTCTAGATTTGCAGAAGAATGCGGCGGCTATCCTAACGCTTATGAAGAGATTCAAAAGCGACTTGGAGATAACCCAGATCGTTCCGCTCACTTCAACTGTACCATCTGCTATTTAGAGAATGTCTCTGCAAAACCCCTCTATTTTGAAGGACAATGCCCTGGAACGATTCTCAAACAAAGGCATGGAGATCATGGTTTTGGATATGACCCGATCTTCCATTGCGCGGAAGCGGATTTAGATTTTGGCATCGCAAGCGAAGAAGAAAAGAATCGCTTCTCTCATCGAGCGAAAGCGATTGCAAAACTCCGTTTGTTCCTCGCGATTCGTTAAGCGAGGAAAGTAAGTACGAATCCGAAAGAAATCAAAAACTGCGCGATCAAATAAGACGCCATCACCAGGTGGCGGCTTTTTTGATTCCCCTTTACGAACAATGAATAAGCAAGCATGAAGTCGCTGACCATGAAGGAGATCGCGCCGAATAAGCAAACCAAGAAATACTGCCATCTGCCGGTGAAGCAAGCGAAAGTATACAAAGCGATATTCGATAACAAGGCCAAAACATAAACGCCGCCAGGAATGGAACGTTTGGGTTTCTTCAAGAACCTGAATGCGATGAAATAAGCAAGCGCGGAAGCAAGGATAATATAGATGACCATGCCAATTGCCTGAGCTGAGCTGAATGGCTGGAGGACGATCAACCCTTGAACGATGAAGAGAATGTGGTTCGTCAAAAAGAAAATCGCACCTAAGATAAACAAGACGGGCTTACGTTTGAAGATCAAAAGGAAGTCACCGACTGCCCCGCAGAGCAACCCGATATAAAGAAGCGGATGAATTGGCACTGCAATGGCCACCGCAACGGCTAAGGAAAGAACGCAGAAAGATTTGGTCGCTTTACGGGCGAATCCGCTTTGTCTAACGACGCAAAGCACAATGTGCCATACCGAAACGGCAAAGAAAATGCCGAAGAAAACAAAACTTGCGATCGGGATTCGGACAAATGCTTCCATTTGTTAAATGATAATACGAAAGCTTCCGTTCTCCAAATCGATTTTGCCGTCCTATAATGAAATAAGAAGGTAATCGATATGAACGAACAAAAACTCGGTGCAAGAAGATGGGTCGCCATTATTTTGATTGGACTCATCGGCCAAATCGCTTGGGCGATAGAAAATAACTACATCAATCTATGGGTCTACTCCCAGTCGCACAATGCTGATCACATCACTTGGATGACGATGGCTAGCGCGGTTGTTGCCACGCTAACTACATTCTTCATCGGAGCCTTGTCCGATAAACTTGGCAAAAGAAAAGTCTTCATCGCAGCCGGGTATTCCATTTGGGGCGTCTTCGTGTTCCTTTTCGGCATTATGTCTTTTACCAACATGCAAAGCCTGGCGGGAGGAAACGCCACCCAGGCGTTGCTGCTGGTTGGCATTATGAACGTCATCGTCGATTGCCTTATGACCTTCTTCGGCTCTACCGGAAATGACGCCGCATTTAACGCTTATGTAACCGACGTAACAAATCAAAAGAACCGCCCGCTGGTGGAATCCATCTTGTCGGTGATGCCACTCATCTCACTTGCTTTAATGCTTCTATTCGGCGGCATTTTGGGTATCCCAAATCCTGAATTATCTCCCGAAAACGCTGCAAAACCCTGGTTAATTTTCTTTTTAGTCACCGGAATCTTAACAACACTAGTCGGTATTACTAGCTTCTTCCTCTTACCAAAAGACGAGATTCTCCCAAACCGTGAGCAAGGCTATTTCAAGCACATGGTCGTTGGGTTTAGAATCAAGTCCGTCAAAGAAAACCCGATCTTCTACATCGCCTTGCTCGCATTCTTATTCTTCAATATCGGGGTTGATTCCTTCATGCCATATATCATGGTTTATTTCCAGAATATGACTTCCTTTGGCAAAGACCACTTCCTATTGGGCATGGGCCTTATCATGGGTATCGCTTCTATCACCGTCATCGTCATTGGAGCCTTGCTTGATAAGATCGGAAAGATCAAAGTCTTGATTCCATCCGTTATCTTCATGGCAGCTGGTGCAATGTGGCTCTTCTTCGTTGGAGATACCTTTGCCTTGCTTATCATCGGCGGCATCTTGCTGATGGTTGGCTACTTAGTGGGCACTACCGCTTTAGGGGCAGAGATCAGAGATCTAACACCAAAAGGCGATGTCGGCGCGTATCAATCGGTTCGTATGGTATTCGTCGTCATGCTTCCGATGGTTATCGGCAGCAACCTCTCTTCGGCCGTATTCCAGTCTGGTGAGAAAATCAACGACTTCGGCCAGCCAGAAAAAGCGCCTGATCACTTCATGTTCTTGGTCACCGCTATTGCTGTTGTCTTAAGTTTGGCCCCAATCATTTGGCTCATCATCGCAAAGAAAAAGAGCGCTCAAGCGAACGCTCCTAAGGAAGATTAATTAGAGGGTGTATCCGTATTTAACGGATTGTGCGTGATCTTTATCGATATAATTCCACGTCTCCGAGAAATCACCGGATTGGATTTTTGCTTCCACTTCCGCTTGGGTGAATGGAATGAAGAGTTTCTCAAATCCGATGTTTCTGCAATCGTTGACGATTCGGCTGCCGACGGTCTGCAATGACGCTGGCAAGTAGATTTCCCCTAACGTGGCAAGACGGTCGAATGCGTAATTTCCAATCGAAATCAGGTTGGTGTTGGTTCTGAAATCAAGGGTTGAGATATTCGTGCAGCCACGATACGCGGTGCCTTGAATATGAACGATCGTATTGGGGATTGCGATTTCATAGATCGTTTGAGCGACTTTCGAACCAGCAATGGCTTGAATCGCGGTCGCATTAAACGGTAGATGCGGGTAGTTCGCATCGTTCGTGTATTCGATCATGTTCGGGGTAATGCGAAGGATGGAATCATCTTTCAGCGCATTGCCACCATCTGTGATGCCAGCAAAGCAATATCCCCCATATCCGCGGTTGAAGATATATTTGAATGTCAAGTCAACCGGCGCGCCGTATTTCTCATCCATGACCGCGACAACCTTCTCGGTTTCTAACGCAACCGCTACAGGAACCAAAGAGATGTCACCGGTAATCAAAGTAGCCGGTTCATAAATATTGGTCGTGCCAAGAATGCAGTATTGGCCCGTCCAAGAAAGAGATGCATCATCAAGCGTTGGAGAAGGAAGGACCGCAGGAGCGCCTTCATACGCCAAGACATCGTTTTTGATCGCGGTTCCGGTTTCGTTGTAAACGTGAACCGTGAATTGAGGCGCCTTCTTGCGATAGACAAGGATGACCTCGCAGTGGTAACGGACACATTCTGGATCAACCACATCTAATTCGGGGTTGTATTCTTTCGCCTCTTCCGGGTAGTTACCGATGCATTTGATGTAGGACCATTGAGCGGTTGGGATGAGTTCGTTTCCAGGTTTTGGAATCGGCTGGTCATACTCAACCGACTTCTCCGTCCAATCGACAAGTACCGAGGAATCAGCCTCATCGATGGCCTTGTAACGGACAGTGTAAGAATGCTTCACAGGGTCAGCATATTTATATTCGAAGCGGGTTTTGCCGCGAATTTCAGTATTTTCAATGAAATTAACGTAGGGTGCGCCGGTGACTTCGCTAGAGCGATCAACATCGTTAACGAAATAGGAAAGGCCATTCAGAATTGAGGTTTGATAATACGGGTCGGCGAAATAAGAGACCGGGTCGGCGGCAATGCGATTGGCAAGATAATCTTCATTGTCCAAAAGCGTTTTGCCATAAGGGACCGTGTAGAATTGAGTCTCTCCATTGAGACCGGAAATAGAGACGGAATAATTGATTGGCCTAGCTTCATAAATCGCGAACACCGCGCAGTCTGCTTTGATGGCGTCCATGTTGATTTCGGTGCCGTCATCATAGAAACCAGCCCATTTCTTAAACACCCATTCATGTCCTTCTGGGGCTTGGCGCTTAGAAGTCTTGTAATCGGTGTTTTTGGAATCACCATCAAGATAAGTGGGCTCCCCTGCCTTGTTATAAACAACGGTTGAGGTCGCTTCGCTTCCATCTCCACTAATCGAGATGGATTCACGGAGGATATAGGAATGTCCAATCAAAGTAGCCTCTTTTTTATCGAGCTTTTTAGCAGCGAGATCTTCATCCACGCCAACGTAATCCGAGTAATACTCGACCTTATAAAAATCGTCGGTGTGGACTTTCAAAGAACAACTTGCAAGCAGGGTGCTTGCAGCCATAGTAAAGCAAAAGGCCCTGAGTTTTCTCATGGGTCTATTATCCTATAACGAAAAAGATTATGCAAAACACAATAGAGTAAAACTCTAATATTGATGAAACGGGGGCAAGAGGGTATAGTATCCGTCGGTAGGTTTTTCACTATGAATAATAAACGTTTCAAAATCATTCTTGGAATCGCCACAACCGTCATCGCCGTCGTTGCGATTATGTTCGGTTTTGCTAGTGCCTTTGGCGATTTCCGCAGTTATCCAGCCAGCCGCGGAACTATGTTCCAAGTTATGTTTGGCCATCAAGGCTATGAGAATGTTCCGGCCCTCATCGTTTCCTTCGTGTTCTTGATCGTGGCTGCCGTTTTCGCTTTGATCTCCTCTTTCCTTCCTGGAAAGCTCGGCTTGATTGGCTTCGGTCTCACCGCCCTCCTTTTGATCGCTGGTGGCGTGATCATCTTCTTCACCCCGAATCTCTTCGTTTCCGCTAATGCAGAAATCATCTCTGCCGAATCCTTAAAGGAAAACCCAATCACTGCTGGTTTAGGCGTCTATGGCATGGGCATCATCTCCATCGTCGGTGGTGTCGCTGCTGCTTATTGCGCCAGACTTTCCATCAAATAATCTTTGATTCAATCAACAAAGCTTCCGCCTGTTCGGAAGCTTTTTTGTATGTAAAAAGCAGCCCGAATTGAGCTGCTGGTCGATGAATCAATATCTTAGAATCCGTTCGTTTTGCGGATGAATTCAGGCACTTCTTCAAACGGCATCTGAAGAGCGAGGGAGAGTTCGCCATAAACAATCGGAGTTGCGCGATTGACGAATTGGGCATCCATGGAATTGAGATGTCCATCCTTGGCTTTTCTTTGATAAGCACCTTCTAATAACGGGGCAAGCTCGCTGAGGTTGCCACGGGAAAGCGTCTGTTCATATAGTTGCTTACGGAGTTTGGAGTCGGTGACATAAAGCTCTTTCCGGATGTCGGGCCAGTTCTTCACTAGTCGGATTGCCTCATCTTTATCAAGAGGCTTGCGTAAGGATGCGGAGTTGTTGACAGGGACACGGACAATATTTCCTTTGTCGTCACCAAAAAGCGGTGAAAGGACGTAGTATTTGTTCCCGGAGTCGTCGCCAGGGAGGGTTGCGATGTCCCGAATCTTGCAGACACCGCAATGGAGGTGGAAAACGTACTCGTTGATTTCGAACACCGCTTCTCTCCTTTCACTATGGGGCTGACGCGTTTAAAGCACGCCATCACTATGGGTTAAGTATAAACCAAAAAAAGCCAAGTTTCCAGTTTGGAAACGGGGAAAATTGTAAAAGTTTCCTAGTAGATAGGCTTTTATTCAGCCTTGTAGGTGTTAATGCGTTTCCTCAAATATTCGACCAATTCTGCAATTCCTTCATCCGTTTTGGCGGATACTGGGAAGAATTTGGCGTCAGGATTCAACGCGAGAATTCTCTTGGATGCCTTTTCGACATCGAAGTCAAAAACAATGCGCGTATCCATCTTGGTGAAGACGAAGAAGTTGCCTTTGGTGAACATCAAAGGATATTTGAGAGGCTTATCATCGCCTTCTGGGATCGAAAGGAGAACCATAGAAGCGGTCGCACCAGTATCAAATTCAGCCGGGCAGACTAAGTTGCCAATGTTTTCAAGAATGATCAAATCCAAATCATCATAGCCAAGGGCTTCCACGCCTTCTGAGGTCATCTTCGCATCGAGATGGCATTCCCCAGAGGTGTTGAGCTGAATCGTCTTCACTCCGGTGCTAGAAGCGATTTCCTTGCCATCGACATCCGCGTCCATGTCGGCTTCCATAACGCCGATGCGGAATTCGCCTTTGAGTCGATTGATGATGTTCTTTAACAAGGTGGTTTTGCCAGCGCCCGGGGAGGACATCACATTAAGAAGAAAGACCCCGTGCTGCTTTAATTCACCACGAAGCTTCTGCGCTCTCGCATCGTTATTGGCAAGAACGCTTTGTTTGATTTTGATTACTCTGATTTCACTCATATGTTTTCCTTTTGCTTTGCTTATTGTACTGATGCATCGCCGCTAAAGCGATGGAAAATATCTGCAACTTCAATTGGAGATGCTTGGCAATCTTTGGCAATCCAATCATCTAGCACTACGATAAAGGTCTCGGTGAATAGTTTCGTCTGGAGTTTTTCATCGATTCCTTCTTTATAAATGGTTTTGCTTTTCACGCAAGCTTCCATAAGAGGCTCTAATTTCCCTCTAAGCACTTGCCGGAACATCGTTCCAGCCGAACCGCTGCTGATGCCTTTAATAAGAACCCTATCTTCTTGCACGTGGAAGAGGAAATGGGTGAGAAGGTGCTTGTATTCAAAGATAGAATAGTCTGAGAAATCATGCCCTCTTTCTTTCTTCAGGTCAGGTGAAAGAACATGATGGAATAATTCATCGCAAAGATCTTTGATGACATCTTCTTTCTTATTGAAATGCGAATAGAAGGTAGAGCGAGAAACCTTAGAACGTTCAAGGATGTCTCCTACCGTGATGGATTCGAAATCCTTATCCGCTAATAGCTCAGCCATGGCGCTGAAGATTGCTTGCCTCGTTTTTATCTCTCGTTTGTCCATGGGAGCATTATAGCATCTTCGTACAATAAAGATAGAGTTATCGTACAAATGTACTGGTTTTGTTCTGAAAATTTTGATTAATCGTATTGTTTTGTCTTTTTTTATGCATACTGTTTGGTATAGTTTCATTATGGATTTTTCTATAAAATCTCCTGAGGAATTACGTCAAGCAAAAGCCAAAAAACGAAACCGATTCATCCTTGCAATCGTCATCATGGCAGTCGCCTGTTTTTTGTTCTTTTTCGGTGAGTTATTTCTGCCTGTTGGCAACATGGCTTTCCAAGAAGCATTCCTTGCATTATTTGGCCAAGGCAAACAAAACCACATCCGCATCATGCAGCGTATCTTGCTTACCCGAGGTGTAGGCGGATTGCTGGTCGGTGCAGGATTAGCGATCTCTGGATTAATGATGCAAACAAGCTTGAACAACCCGATGGCGTCCCCCGGAACGCTTGGGGTATCTAACGCGGCCGTGTTAGGGGCAAACATCGCGATCATCCTTTTAACACCTAATCCTGTCAACGGAACCGTTTGGTATAGCCCCTCCCCTTATGGGGTTGCTGGCGTCGCCTTTTTAGCCGCGATTATCTCCACCGTATTAGTGCTCGTCATCAGCAACTTCAAAAGCCTCTCCCCCACCACCATCATCTTGGTTGGCGTTGGCTTAGGCGCCGGATATCAAGCCATCACAACCTTGGTTCAATACTTTGCTGCCGATAATACCTTGGCCAGCGCAGTCTACTGGTCGTTTGGTGATATCGGACGGCTTAATCCAAATGATAATTGGATGCTATTTGCCATCATTAGTGTGGCTTTTGCAGCGTTTTTGCTATTTTCAAACCGTTATGACGCCTTGCTCGTTGGCGAAGATAACGCCACCACATTAGGCGTGAAAGTAAAGGCTTTGAGACTTGGGGCTCTCTTCTTTGCATCCCTTATCACTGCCGCGATTGTTTCCCTTTGCGGCATCATCGGATTCGTCGGAATCGTCGCACCTCATATCTGCAGGAGGATCGTTGGTTCTACTCATCGCAAGTTGATTCCCGCTTCTTTATTAATGGGAGCGATTCTTGTTGTCGGAAGTGATTTTTTAGGGCGTGTCTTCAGCAACGCGACTTCGCTTCCCGTCGGAGCGATGACCGCCATCATCGGAGCACCGTTCTTCTTGGTGCTTGTCATTTCTAGGAAGGAGGTTCAGTCATGATTCAGGTCAATGGGCTTTCCTTCGCCTATAAAGGGAGCAAACAAACTGTGTTAAATCATGTTTCACTTGGATTAAACGCCGGTGAAATCGGGATTTTATTAGGTAGAAACGGCTCTGGCAAATCCACTTTATTCTCTTGCTTAAGCGGAGTTAGACGTAATTACCAAGGAGAGATTACGATCGATGGAAGAGATTTCCGAAGTATTCCTCTCAAAGAGAGATCCAAGCTTGTCGCGTATGTCCCTCAAATCGCTAATATTCAGTCGTTATCTGTCTATGACACCATCTTGCTTGGAAGATTGCCCTACTATGCTTTCGCTCCAAGCAAGAAGGACCATCAAATCGTCGAGGAAGTTTTTGAGGAATTGGAGCTGACTCCAATCGCATTAAAGAGCATCAACGAAATATCGGGAGGCGAACGTCAAAAAGCCATCATTGGCATCGCGCTCGCTCAGCAAAGCAAATTGCTCATCCTCGACGAACCAACGAACAACTTGGATATCAAAGCCAGGATGGATCTGTTTGAAATTCTCATAAAACTTGCAGAAATCCATCGAATCTCCATTCTTCTATCCACCCATGACATACCTATGGGGTATCGATTTGGGCATCGCTTCTATCTTCTAAACGACGATGGGACCTTAATCGAAGGAGATAAGAGCCTCATCAATTCCGATGTCTTATCTAAGGCATACGGGAAACCAATTTCTGTTGAAACTCACGGTGAGAACATCATCGTGAATTATATAAAAGGAGAATAGACATTATGAAAAAGAACTTGTCTCTAACCATTTTGACGGGAGCAGCACTGCTCGCCTCTTGCGGAGGAAACCAACCGCAGGTAACAACCTCTAGCGCATCGTCGGCTCCAGCATCGACCAGCGTTCCCGCGACCACAAGCGCACCATCCGAGACTTCCAAGCCAGCTGAGACTTCCGCTAGCGCATCGTCGGCTCCAGCATCGACCAGCGTTCCCGCGACCACAAGCGCACCATCCGAGACTTCCAAACCAGCCGAGACTTCTGCGCCA
>OCTW011557223.1_pt1 | contig 22608 bp, 14 predicted proteins | sample 1539671 | NCBI WGS metagenome assembly OCTW01 (sample SAMN02144230, study PRJEB22623) | gut metagenome | biome: sheep rumen | host: Ovis aries | place: New Zealand
CCTTCTTTAATGCGTTAATCTGAAGCTTAAGTTGACGGTTTTCATCTTCAAGTTCCTGAATACGCTTGTCTTTATCAATATCAGGAGAAGGAATGGGTTTGGTCTTTGCACCTTTATTCCTTCCGTCGGTAGGAATCATTTCCCCGGTATCAGGATCAATCTTTCCTATAAGCGTTCTCTTAGCTCTGGAACATTTCTTTTCCTTGTCATAGTAAGATTTGGAATCGTATACATATGTGATACCGGTTCTTTTGTCGAATTGTTTTATGATTGCCATTAAAAGCACCTCTTTTTGTGGTTATGTGTTTATTATATCACATAACCATGCAAAAAGCAAGCAAAAAATGCTAAAAAAGCCTTATTTTACTTACTTTTTTGACGGGATAGAAAGCTCAAAATATGGTTATGGGAGAGGCTTTCTGGCTAGGGTGTGAACAGTAACATTTTAAATACGATGTTGCGCTTTTGTTGCACGAAGGGTGATATGATGCCGTTAGAGCAAAAGAAAGGCAGCAGACTGCCTGTAAATACATCATAAAAATCGGAGGGAAAAGCTATGCCAAGATACAAAAAGCAGAATAGTTGTTTTGATATGGATAAGGGCCATGCATACGCGGCCATAATTCTTTTTGGTCTCCTTAAGGGGCAGATATCAAAGGAGGAAAGTGAGAGGCTTTATAAGGAAACCGGCATCTTTGATGCTGTCGGAGAGGGCTTCCCTGAAGTTGTTGCGAAGGAATTCGGAAAAGAATACGACCAGCTGGCTAAGGATAGTATGGATGGAGATGATCATGATATCACTTCTGATGAGATATATAATAGCAGAGTATCTGAAATGCCGCCGAAATATTATTCGTCTGTATGGGATAACACTGTAAAGAGGTTCAAGAATGCTTACCGCGAGATAGCGGACATCATGAAGGAAAAGGCTGATAAGATCAAGTTCCCGAACGAGGCTGTAAGGGGCTACTATGATACCGTACAGCAGCTGGCGGAGGATATGGCAGGTGATGGCTGGCTTCAGAGGGCTCAGAATGATCCTATGTATGAATATGCCTTTAATCTGATGGTAAAGATGAATCTGACAGCAGCTGCTATTGATGTTAGGGAGAACGGTGTAGGCGTAACAGTGGTGCAGGCTGATGACCTTGGTAATCTTGCCAAGTTTACAGAGAGTGGAATACTTGATTCCATAACCGGGGCCATGAGAGTCAGCAGAAAGATGGAAGCTTGCCTGAAGGATAGAAGTGTTACCAGAGATGAGCTTCTGGATGAGATGATCATGCAGAAGGAGAGGATGGAAAAGGCACTGAGCATATCAAAGGATGACTTCAGGAAGCTGGAGTTTGCCAAAGTAACTCAGAATGATTATACCGAGTTTACAACAGGACCGAGAGCGTTTGGAACTAACCTCAGCAACCTTTCAGCAAAGATAGATCTCCTGAAGGCAGGATGGCCTGTAGCGGATATTGAAGTGATGGCTTCCGGAAAAGTAACTCTGGACAATATAAAGAAACAACATGATCTACGCAATAAACCATACCTTAAGGAAAAGAAGCAGTACGATGAGGCGTGGGAGGCATATAATGCCATGCCTGCCGATACTGACGAGCAGAAGAAGGCTAAGGAAACGAGGCTCGGCGAACTTAACAAATGGGCAGATAATCTTAAGAAAAGCGAAGAAGAGATAAAGAAATATAAAACTCATTACGATATCATAAATGAGCAGTGGACAAGATCCATCGCCGGTCCTATCGATGAGACGGTGAGAAGCACCTGTTTAGGTTATATGTCCGTCTTCGTAGGTGCGGCAGCTAAGGAACTGAAGGGAATCAGCCCGGCTTCTTACTATGCAAAGAGGCTTCAGGACAGGGTACAGGTAAAACTGACGCCTGCTGAAAAAGCAACTCTGACAAGTGATAACAAGGGCCTTTATAAGGCTCTCTGCGATGTGGATCCGGCCTTGATGTCATCTTCAAAGCAGTTCAGCAACCTGAAGAAGGCGCTGAAGACACTGTCCGAGATGAAGATCGATATGAATGACCAGGAAAGTATCGAGGATTATACCGACCAGGTTAAGGAAACTGCAAGACTTGCAACGGAGTATCTCAGATATAAGAAATACCAGGCTGAGGGTCCGGATGGCGCCAAGCATTCACGTTCAGATACAGAAAAGCAGAGAATTGCGACTGTTGATAATATTTTGAATAGCCTGAAGACATTTCTTGTACCGGGTACCGAGAATGAGCATATCATAGATTATAATGATCCGGAGTACGGCGTGCTCCGCGTTGATCCGGGCAAGAGACTGCTCGGCGAATATACGAAGACAGCACCTAAAAATGAATATGATAAATACATGCAGGCCCATACAGGTGTTGGCGTTCTTAACGGAACCAAGGAGCAGCTTGTGGATAACCTCTCGAAGGTAATGGGTGCGCATATCTGGAAGAAGCACAGACCTGCGGTTCCATTTGACGAGAAGAAGGTCGAGGCCTTCGCAAAGCAGGCGCGAGAGGAACTTGGACTCGATACTATGAGCAATAATGATCTCAGAAGAGCGGTTGTCACACCGGACAGCATCGGAAAGGTTATCGATCATCAGAAAAAGAAGATCTATGGACTGACAGAACCTAAGCTGATAAACGGTAAGCTCAATGACGATTCATACAGCCGGTATATAAGCGAGATGCAGACAATCTATAAAAATATGATTGAACCTGAAGAAGGAAATGCCGCATATAAGAAGATATATGAAAGTGTCAAAAAGATAGCTCATCTTCCTGAGAGTCTTGAGGGTGTTAATTTTGATAAGGTGAATACCGTTATTGCCAATGCCAACCACGACATTATGGTCGGAGGATATAAGTATTTTAAAGCCTCTGGAGTTGGGAAAAAAATGGTTCCACCGGATTCATACGTATTTACGGCGATGAATGTTGTAAGTGAAGAATGTACCGAAACGAGTGGTTTTCTGACAGAAGCAAGAAACACCGTTAACAGGAGAAGGAGTGTCAAGGAGGTCACGAAGGGAAACTTCGATATTACCAATCCAAAGTGTATTGATATTGAAAAATATACGACGAACCGTATCCGGAAACTGGTCAGAAAAAATCAGAACGGACAGTACAGGAGACAGCTTGATCCGGAACTTGCGAAGGAATATGCGAAGAATGTACGTCAGACAATAGAAGATACTCAGAAGAATATGGCTAAAGATAAGAATACCGCGCTGGCTGCCGGCAAGTCTAAGGAAGCGCCTGTAAAGGGCTCAAGAAAATCTATATAATTTTCTTCACAAATTGAGATAATTAGAGTATAATTTTAGGGAACTGTGGATAAGTATGCAGTTCCCTAAATTCCTTTTTCCCAAACGGGGACACAAACTATATCATAAGTATGATCGGAGCCTGACTGATCGCGGCTTGTTTATTTAAGGAATGTTCATACCGGGAACTGTAAAAGTTATATAGATACGATAGGAGGATACACAATGGACTACATGAAAGTTTACGAGGAGTGGCTCAACAATCCTTTCTTTGATGAGGAGACCAAGGCTGAACTCAAGGCCATCGAAGGCGATGAAAAAGAGATCAAGGAAAGATTCTACGCAGAGCTCGAATTCGGTACGGCAGGTCTCAGAGGCATAATCGGTGCCGGCATAAATCGTATGAACAAATACGTTGTTGCAAGGGCTACACAGGGCCTTGCTGATTATATTATTTCCAAGGGCGCACAGGAGAAGGGCGTTGCGATCGCATATGACTGCAGAAACTTCTCACCTGAATTTGCTGATGTTGCTGCTCTTACACTTGCTGCAAACGGCATCAAGGCTTATCGTTTCGAGTCACTCAGACCGACACCTGAGCTTTCATTTGCAGTAAGATATCTCGGATGCACAGCAGGTATAAATATTACAGCCAGCCATAATCCGCCTGAATATAACGGTTACAAGGTTTACTGGGAGGATGGCGCACAGATTACGCCTCCAAATGATACAGGCATCATGGACTGTGTTAAGGCTATCAAAATTGAAGATGCCAAGACTATGGATAAGGAAGCTGCAATAGCTGCAGGTCTTTACATCACAATCGGTAAAGAGGTTGACGATGCTTACATAGCTGAGCTTAAGAAGGTTATCATCCATCAGGATGCAATAGATAAATACGGTAAGGATATAAAGGTTGTTTATTCACCACTTCACGGAACAGGAAATATCCCTGCAAGAAGGATCCTTGCAGAGATCGGTTTCCCTAATGTTTACGTAGTTCCTGAGCAGGAGCTGCCTGACGGAAACTTCCCGACTGTTTCATATCCAAACCCTGAAGCTAAGGAAGCCTTCGAGCTTGCTCTTAAGCTTGCCAAGGAGGTTGATGCAGACCTTGTACTTGCTACTGACCCTGATGCTGACAGACTTGGCGTTTATGTTAAAGATGCAAAGAGCGGAGAATATATCTGCCTTACTGGAAATATGTCAGGAAGCCTTCTTGCTGAGTATGAGCTTTCGCAGGTCGCCGCAACAAGAGGTATCCCTGAGGATGCAAAGCTTGTTAAGACTATCGTTACAACAAACCTTGTTGATCAGGTTGCCAAGGCTTACGGCGTTGAAGAGGAAGAGTGTCTCACAGGCTTTAAGTGGATCGGAAGAAGGATCCTTGCATACGAGAACGAAGGCCGCGGAACCTATCTCTTCGGATTTGAGGAAAGCTACGGCTGCCTTATCGGAACACATGCAAGAGATAAGGATGCTATCGTTGCTACAATGGCTCTCTGCGAAGCAGCGGCTTATTACAAGTCACAGGGTAAGACTCTCTGGGATGCGATGATAGATATGTATGAGAAATACGGCTACCACATTGATGCGATCACAACGATCACCATGAAGGGTATCGAGGGTATTGCCAAGATCGGTGCCATCATGGAAGCGCTCCGCGCAAATACACCTTCAGAGATCGCCGGCTACAAGGTACTTGCAGTCAGAGATTACCAGAAGGATACGATCACAGATTTTGCAACAGGTGCTGTAAAGCCTACAGGACTTCCAAAGTCAAATGTAGTTTACTACGAGCTTTCAGATGATGCATGGCTCTGCGCACGTCCATCGGGAACCGAGCCAAAGATCAAGTTCTATTATGGAGTTAAGGGAACATCCCTTGAAGATGGCAGAGAGAAATCAGAGAAGTTTGCTGAAGAGGTTCAGAAGATTATCAGCAGCTTAGAGTAGATATTATGATCATCAGGGCTGTCACATTGTTATGTGGCAGCCCTGTGTTGTTTTGAATAAAAGAATTGGTAAATTTGAATGAAGGACAGAATAAAAACTGTATTTAAATATATATCCGTATATGTTGTTACAGCTGCGGCACTGACCGGACTGCTTGTTTTGGCTGCGTTGATCCCTCGGAGCAGTATAGAGAATAATGTCAGGAAGTCGGCGGAATATCTCGGAAACAGAGATGTCTACGAGATAAAGGTAAAGGGAAATAATGCAAGCTGGATAGACCGGTATGCCGACTCCATCCTTATCGGAATAGCTTATCAGTATGACAATGAGAAACCTCTTGAGTCTGTTATGTGGTCAGCTTATTACTGTGACTTTACGGTAGATGAGAATATCAATCTTCTGACTGCCGTCAGGGAAAATAAAGAGGCAAATAAGCAGTATATGAGATACTGGCACGGTTCAAATGTCGTAGTCAGAACACTGCATCTTTTTCTTTCGATAAAGGGTATCTATATCTTAAATGCAATCCTGCTGGCAATTCTCCTGGGGGTACTCATATATCTTTTGGTCAGAAATAAAGCATATATTCCGGCTGTCGGGCTGGTTGCAGGACTTGTTGCGACATCATCCTGGTTTGTTCCTTTATCGCTGGAATATACCTGGACCTTCTACATCATGCTCGTGATGTCGATCATAATGGTTGTAAGAGAAACCGGTGGAACGATACGGAATGATAATAGAAAAGCAAACAAGGACGGCAGTAACAGCGGGAATAATAAAGATAATCACAGGTATGTTAATGGAGGAAAGAACCTCGGAACAGCATTTATGATCTGCGGTATGGTGACCTGCTTTATGGATTTCCTGACCACAGAGATACTTACACTGCTCGTGCCGCTTCTGATCGTTTTATATTTTCGTCGAACCAGTACATTGCAACAGAGTACAGAGTATAGCAGGAGTGAAGGATCATCAAAAAGCTCAGCAGGGCGTCATAAAACCACAGATGCTTCAGGGAAGAGATCAAAGGATAGCGGATCAACAGATGGCTCAGATAATGGATCGTTTGGATGGAGGAAGGCGGCTGTCCCTGTATTAACCTGGGGCATCGGATATGCGGGAATGTGGCTGACAAAATGGCTTATGGCGGCAGCGGTTCTCGGCAGGGATGTAACGCCTTACGTTAAGGAGAATCTTAAAGAGAGATTTGGAGGCAAGCTCAGCTTCGACCTAGGGCTTTGGGATTACCTGAAGGGCGCGGTCACCAGAAACTTCAGGATACTTCTGCCATGGAGCTTTGGAGGATTCGGTATAGTAGCAGTGCTGCTTATCTGCTTTGCAGCGGTATATTTATGCTATGTTTACAGGAAGGAAAGTATCAGAGGAAAATATATCCTGATGTGCGCAGTGATTGCTGTTATTCCATGCGTTAGATATCTGATTCTGCATAATCATTCGTTTCTGCATTATTTTTTCACCTTCAGGTCACAGATAGCGTTGATTATGGCTGCGGTTCTGATCGTAGGTGAGATCATAGATTTTGACGATCTGCTGCAGAGAAGCGGAAGGAAAAAACGTACTGCCGGGAAGAAGAAAACAGGCAGAAGATAATCCACAGAGACAGGCAAAAAGACAGATAATTTACAGGTCTCTTAGGAAAACCGGCAGGATTGGGCGTGTTAAAGATTATAATGTGAGGGTTAAAAAGAAATAATGAAGTTTAGAAACAGAGAAGAACTTGATATATCGATCGTTCTGCCGTGCCTGAATGAAGAGGCAACGGTCGGAGCCTGTGTGGATGAAGCCTTTGGTATTATCAGGAGAGCCGGCCTTGACGGAGAAGTCATAGTTGTTGATAATGGCTCAACCGATGCTTCGGCGGCAATTGCCGATGAACATGGTGCGAAGGTTGTTACCGAGCCAAGGCGCGGCTACGGAAGGGCTATAAGAACTGGCTTCAGAGAGAGCCGGGGCAGAGTTGTTGTTATGGTTGATAGCGATACTACGTATGATCTTGGCAGCGTTCCGGGTATGTATAAGCTTCTTGCAGGCGGAAAATACGACATGATCATGGGAGACAGATTTGCCGGCGGCATCGAGAGGGGTGCGATTCCTCTTTCTCATAAGATCGGAGCGAAAGGGCTGTCCTTTATTGCGAGACTCAGATTCAGGACAAAGGTCAGAGATTTTCACTGTGGTCTCAGAGCTTTCAGAAGAGACGCTCTTGAGCAGATGAAGCTTCGGACGACCGGAATGGAATTTGCGACCGAGACTGTTGCGGAGGCTGTCAGAAGAAATCTGAGGATCGGACAGGTAGCTGTTCGGCTGAGAAGGAGCAAGGCTCCTCGCAGTTCAAAGCTCAATACCATAAGAGATGGTCTGAGGCATCTGAGATATATTATGCGATGAGATGAACTGATGTATTTGTAATTGTAGTTTGATGAAGAAGCAATCTGATGATCCGGCATTTTGATTCGCTGAGACAGATAAATATAAACATGAAATCGAATTAGCTGATGTCTCGACATAATAGATTTTCGAGCATAGTGCATAGTAAAAAAATGATGAGAATAAGTATCACTTGCTATTGCAGTCGGACAATTCTTTGTGGTATTATGAGAAACGTAGATTTGTCTTTAAATCTACAATATGAGTTATAAAAACAGATATGTATAAATAAGTCAAGAAACAGGAGGGATGTGTAGTGAAAGGAAAAAGTACAAGGAAGGGAAGGAGAAAAAGCTTCTTAGCGCTCTGCCTCGCCGCAGCGATGGCGTTCTGCTATAATGTGCCGGCGTTTGCGGATACGTATGAAGTCAATCCGGATTATAAGACGGATGACTGGGAAAATGCGGAGCGTGATACCGACAACCCTGAAGGAATAAGCTATGATGAGGACCTTGTAGGGAAAGTGGTATTCGGTGGCGATGAATTGAGATTAAATGAAAAGAGTGGCGCACCGGTAGCATATAATCCTAACAACGATAATTCGTGGGTTACTATATGTAATAGTCAATTCTTGCATGATGGTGAGTACGATGGTTATTATGGCGGTGATTTTGCCACTACCATACCGATCATGATCGTGGATGGTGAAGGAAAGTATAAATTACGGTGGCCGGATTATTATCCAGATGCAGACTCTTATTATGCTGATTATGATAAAGCAACAACTGTCAAGTCATGGATGATTACTGAGATAAAGACGAGAAGGGAATCTGCAAACTTGATTTGTTTTTACTTCAGTTTAGAGCCGGTTGAAACGTTTGAGCTGATATACAATATTGATGAAGATAATTCCTACTCAGAGCTCACGGTTGTCGGTAAGGATATAGGGCTTCTCTCTGTGGATGATGTTATCGAAGAACTTGAGTATGAGCTTCCTACCGGCTATGCTGTTACAGGCTGGTATGACAATGACGAATTTAATGGTGATCCTGTCGAAACTATCAATCATGAAACCAAAGATGAAGTCAATCTTTATGCCAAGATTGAAAAAGAAGAGTATACGATCAAATATGAAACCAACGGCGGTGAGTTTGTTGAAGGATATGAAGCTCCTGAGGCATACACTGTAACCGATAAGGTTACCCTTCCTGGAAAGAATGATATTTCTAAAGAAGGAGAGGAATTCCTCGGCTGGTATGATAACGAGGATCTCGATGGTAATCCTATAAAAACTATTAAAAAGGGTTCAACAGATAACAGGACCTTCTATGCAAAGTTCGCTCCTCATGAATATGTTATGGAGAACGCAGATGAATATCAGCAGGGTTCGGATGAGGATTTTGTGATCACAATTCCGGATGCTGAGAAGGATGATGTTGTAAGCGTTTTAATAGGCGAAACAGAGCTTGATCCTTCAGATTATGATGTAACTGAAGAGGATGGAGATGTTGTTATAAAGATTAAGCCTGATGCTATGGATGATCTTGATGCAGGAGATAATGATATCGAAGTTAAGCTTAAGGATGGCGTTGCTGAAGGCAGTGTAAATATTCTTGAAGCAGTTGATCCCGGTCAGGAAGAGTTTAAGGTTACTTTCGTAACAAACGGCGGTGTATTTGCTGACGGTTATGATGTTCCGGAGAAATATACCTCTGCTGACGGACTCGTACTTCCAACCGGTGATGACATCTCTAAAGAGGGAGAGGAATTCCTCGGCTGGTATGCGAATAAGAATCTTACAGGTGATCCTGTAACTGAGATCGCCAAGGATAGCAAGGGTGATAAGACCTTCTATGCAAAATTCGCTTCTCGTGAATATGATATGGAGAACGCAGATGAATATCAGCAGGGCTCAGATGAAGATTTTGAGATCACGATCCCGGATGCCGATAAGGATGATGTTGTAAGTGTTAAAATAGGTGGAACAGAGCTTGATCCTTCAGATTATGATGTAACTGAGAAGGACGGCAACGTTATTATAAAGATCGGTCCTAAGGCTATGGACGAGCTTGATGACGGTGAGAATGATATCGAAGTTCAGCTGAGTGATGGTGCGGCTGAAGGCAGTGTTGTAGTTGTTGAGAAGATTGATCCTGAACAGGATGAGTTCAAGGTTACTTTCGTGACAAATGGCGGTGTATTTGACGATGACTATGAGATTCCTGAGAAATACACTGTTGACGAAGGTCTTGTTCTTCCGACAAAGGCAGTGATTTCCAAGATTGGAAATGAATTCCTTGGTTGGTATACTAATAAGAAATTTACAGGTAATCCTGTAACTGAGATTGCTAAGGATACCAAGGGTGATAAGACATTCTATGCAAAATTCGCTCCGCATATCTATGATGCAGAGGCTGAACCTGAGTATTTGAAGGATTGCGGAGAGGTATATGTAGTCCGTATACTGGATGTTGACAAGAGTGAGCTTATTGGAGTGACTGTAGATGGCGATGAGCTTGATATTACAGATTCATCGATCATGAAGGTAACAGACGGTTCGACTCTGGTTACATTTACACCGGACTTTATGGATACTCTCGATTTGGGCAATCATGGGATGAGATTTGATTTTAAGGAAGGCTATGCCGAAATAACCTTTAAAGTTGTTGAGAAAAACACCGACGATCCAACTGATGAACCAACCGAGGAACCAACAGATGAACCGACGGATGAGCCAACTGAGGAACCAACAGATGAACCGACGGATGAGCCAACAGACGAACCGACAGACGATCCGACAGACGAACCGACAGACGATCCGACAGACGAACCGACAGACGATTCGACAGATACACCGGCAGACAATCCGTCAGATGGCAATGATACTCCGGCTGAAACAGATAGCGGAGATGATATAGCTACATCAGATAATGAAGGCGGTTCTTCCGAGAATGAAAAGGCCAGAGATGCATCTATTGATGAAGCATCTTCAGGCGATGCGGGTCAGGGAACAGACGGAACGACAAATCAGGACAGCAACGCTAAAACAGGTGATGACTTCCATATGGATCTTGCACTTATTATGCTTGCAATAGGCGTTATGGGTGCAGCGATCACACTGATCATAAAGAAGAAAGAGAACGGCAGGGAAGAATAAAATTGCCTGAAAAAAATTACAGGATGTGAGTTTAAAAGCTCGCATCCTGTTTTTTATGTGTGATAACAAGTTCACTGTTCCGTAACGTGTTGTTTTGCTGCGGTAATAAGCTTATTTACAGGTTTTCATTACCATGATAATCTGTGGAGTTCTCCGACAGTTTCGAGTCCTGCGAAATCCATCTGACGAAGTGCCTCGAACGTAACGATGGCAACTGAATCCGCAAGGTTCAGAGAACGTTCTCCGGGCATCATCGGGATACGTATACAGCTACCCGGGTGTTTGACAAGTATTTCCTCGGGGATTCCGGCACTTTCTTTGCCAAACATGATATAGCAGTCGTCTGTATATTTCACATCTGTATAGCGGTTCTTCGCTTTGGTTGTGGCGAAGAACATATTATCCCCTGCTGCAGGGTTTTTCTCCAGAAAGTCATTATAATCAAGATATCTCTCATAATTCAGCCGAGGCCAGTAATCCAGCCCGGCTCTTTTTACTGCCTTCTCTGACAGATGAAAACCAAGTGGTTCGATAAGATGAAGCTTTGAACCTGTTATAACGCAGGTTCTTCCGATGTGCCCTGTGTTTGCGGGCATTTCCGGTTCAAAAAGGACTATATTTATCATTTCTGATTCTCCTGTATTTAGACGTGATATCCGAATCATAGCACCAAAGCGGTGAATTTCCAAGATGTAATGATTATTTTGAGATATATTTCTCGATTGTAATCCGGGATTCACAGAGGATGCCATTCTCGGAGGATGTGGCATGATAAATTGCCCTTAAACGGTTGAAAAACGGGATCTGAAAAGTTATAATGATTACAAATAGTTAATATATATACACTAATTATATATATAATGGTATATTTAACGTATATACCGGTAATGAAAGGGTGAAAGCAAGCTGGGAGTAACGGTAAAAAAGAAATTGTAAACAATCAGCGAGGAAAAGTGAGGGATGATTTATGACTATAGAAGAAATGAAGAGCAGAAAAAAAGAATTGGGCTATTCAAACAAAAGGCTGTCGGAGGAATCGGGAGTGCCGGTTGGGACGATTCAGAAGATTTTTAGTGGGGAGACGAATTCACCAAGATATGATACTGTTCAGGCGCTTGAGCGTGTTCTTTGCTATGCGAATGAATTTGGCAGGTTTATGAATGCGGATGAACTTGGAGAACCGACGGTTGCTTATAATTATGATGCCGATCATAGCAGGGGGCAGACGACTGAGAGTGTTGGGCAGGCTGGAGACAAACGCAGATGTGAAATCGGATATTTGCCGGGTGAAACAGGGCGGAAGAGAGCTCTTGATGTCAAATATTATGATGGCGAATGGACGATAGAGGAGTATCTTGCGTTCCCGGAGGGGACACGTGTAGAACTGATCGATGGAAGATTCTATGATATGGCCGCACCTACCACGATACATCAGACTATTGGTCTGGAAATAGGCACTATATTAAAAAATTATGTAAGAAATAATAACGGGAACTGTGTTCCTTTTGTGGCACCTACAGATGTTCAGCTTGACTGTGATAACAATACTATGGTTCAGCCGGACGTACTTGTTGTATGTGACAGAAAAAAGATTACGAAGGAGCGCATTGTTGGTGCTCCGGATTTTGTCGTGGAGATCGTGTCGCCGAGTAATGCGGTGATAGACGTACTTATTAAGCTTCAGAAATACAAAAATGCCGGAGTCAGAGAGTACTGGATAGTCTTTCCGGACCATAAATCAGTGATGGTTTATGACTTTGCAAAGGAGCAGAATCAGAAGATTTACTCATTTGAAGATACCATTCCGGTCGGAATATGGGATGGAAAGTGTGAGGTTGATTTTAAATATATCTATAGCCAGGTGGAGTATATGTATGAGGATTGATGAGATATTTCAATTTCTTGACAGGATAAAATCAATAGTATAAACTATAAAAAAATAGTCAAAATAGCGCTAAACAGTAAAACCATATGCAAAAACATATAGAACAGTAAAAGAAATGCCAAAAACAGGTAAAACAGTAAATAACTATAAAAAAGTTTTGAAACAGTAAAAGATATTTTGAGGAGAGGGTTGTTATGAATAATCCATATTCGCTGGTATTTGGAATCGAGCCTTCTGAAAGGGTTCCAAGAATTGAAAAGAAAAGGGAGATAGTAAATTCATTCCTTGAAAATACCCAGAGAGTATACATGATCACCGGCATCAGAGGATCCGGAAAAACTGTATTTATGACGGGAATCAGAAAGACTTTTCAGGAAATGGAAGATTGGGTCACAGTAGAGCTTAGTACCGAAAAAGATATGCTCAGTAGTCTTGTCGGAAAGCTTGCTAATAATGAAAGCTTAGTGTCTATATTCAAAAGTGCGAAGATCAATCTGTCATTTCTGGGTTTCGGGCTGGAGATAAAAGGTACGGCGCCAATTACTGATACGGAAGTTGCTGTTCAGAGGCTGCTTGAAGCGCTGAAGAAAAAAGGAAAGAAGCTTCTGGTCGCTGTCGATGAAGCAGTTGATAACAAGTATGTTCGTGAATTTGTGAGCGTATTTCAGATTCTGATACGTGATGAGCTGCCGATATATCTCCTTATGACAGGACTTTTTGAAAATATTGATGAACTTCAAAACGAGAAGAATCTGACATTTCTTCACAGAGCACCGAAGATACCTCTTGGACCTTTGAATATCGGTACTATGGCAGAAAGCTACAGGCGCGAGCTTAAGGTTAGTGATGATGTTTCCGTCAAAATGGCTCAGCTTACAAAGGGATATTCGTTCGCGTTCCAGGTGCTGGGATATTGCTCATGGGAAAATGGTGGAGATTATGAGAAGGCTTTGCCGATGGCAAAACAGTATCTTGAAGAATATGTTTATGACAAAATATGGTCTGAGCTGTCGGCTAAGGATAAGAAAATTCTTTACGGAGCGGCGAAGACTCCTTCCGGCGTAGTTAAAGAAATCAGAGACTTTCTTGGTTTGGGTTCAAATGAATTCACTCCTTATAAAAAAAGGCTTATCAGAAAAGGAATAATAAGTGAGGAGAGCGGATATGCTCGATTCACATTACCATTTTTTGACAGATTTGTAATAGAAAACTATTACTAGAATCAGCTATCTTGCCGCTGATGTCATGTTCAGACTGTCAAATAACCTCTGGAGCAGTTGTCTTTTGTTGCTGTCGTATATGATATAACTGTTGATGACCGGTGTATCAAAATCGCGGAGCTTAACTTTGCGAAGCTGTTTGGTTTTGATATATGCGTCCGCCATATCCTGAGGCAGGAAGGTATAGTTGTCCTGTCCGAACAGATAAGGCACTATCTTCATACAGTCGTCGATCTCAAGTTCAAATTGGTGGAATTTAGGGAAGAGTTTTCTGATATACTGCCCTACATCCTGCAGAGCGAAATTACACATGAGATACTTTTCGTTGATAAGCTCGGCTCTGGTGATCCCTTTGGTGTATTTTTTATTACCGATGTCGGTCACGAGAACAAGCTTGTCCTGCTTGAAAAGTTCACATGTGTATTTTGCTTTGTTAAGGGGCAGATATGTAAAAACCATATCAAGAATGTCGTTCTGAAGCTGATCGATCAGGTTGTTTGAGAGGCCGATGGAAATCTTCAGTGAATCCTCGGGATGAGCGTTTCTGTATTTGAGCAGTAATGAGGCCAGATGTGCTTCATAAATCGAGTCGGCGCTGCCTATCCTGATGTGGCTGTCGAAATGCTTATTTGAAGCAATCTCTGCCAGAGAATTGTCGGTAAGCTCGATAACCTTCTCGGCGTAGTCCTTGAATTTCTCCCCTTCCGGAGTCAGCTTGACACTTCTGTTGGTCCTTTCGAAGAGCTTTATATGGAGCTCTCTTTCAAGCTCGTTTATTCTGTTTGTCACGGTTGACTGGGCTACAAAAAGCTGATCGGCCGTTCTTGTGTAGCTCTTTGTCTCGGACAGGTTTATGAAGGTTCTTAATGATTCTATATCCATTTTATCTCACCGTTTTCCTTTGTATTTATTGAATGGTTCTATGCGTTCGTGGTTGGTATGTTCATGGTGATGTACCATATTTTTTCTACTGATCATATTGTTTCTGTCAGGCATCATCTGTAGTTTGATCGATGTGTTAGTTGATCGTGTGAGAATATAATAATTCGTTTTATCGATAAATGCAATCAGAATTATTCATTTTACACATAGTGAAATATATGCTACAACTTGAAACATGTTGAAGTATACAACAGGCAAAACAGATCAAGATTATAAAGACATGATAGATCAGCATCACAGGATAACAGGAATCATCAGTATGAATTGTCTTAATAAACATGTGTAATAGAGAAAAAGATCAGGAGGAACGAAGATGCACGATATAATCCTTAGCAGTAAAACCAATAAGCTTGAGCAGGATCCGTATATTTATCAGCTTCAGGACGTTGACAGTCCGGAGCTTTTCAGGGAAATGTTCCCTTACACGGAAACGCCGAAGATCGCATTTAATTACCGAAGAGTGCCGGAAAATATGCCGGAGGATATATTTATCACCGATACAACCTTCAGAGACGGCCAGCAGTCGAGAGCTCCTTATACGACCGAGCAGATGGTTCACATCTATAAGCTGCTGAATAAGCTTGGCGGTCCGAAGGGAATGATCCGTCAGACCGAGTTTTTCGTCTATTCTGAGAAGGACAGAAAAGCACTGGAAAAATGCATGGAGCTTGGATATGAGTTCCCCGAGATAACAACCTGGATAAGGGCGTCGAAGAAGGATTTTGAACTTGTAAGATCGATCGGCGTTAAGGAAACAGGAATCCTTGTCAGCTGCTCGGACTATCACATCTTCCACAAGATGGGACTGACTCGTAAGCAGGCGATGGACAAATATCTCGGAATCGTTTCTGAATGTATCGAGGCCGGACTTCGCCCGAGATGCCATTTTGAAGATATAACTCGTGCTGATTTCTATGGCTTTGTTGTACCTTTTGCTAACAAGCTTATGGAGCTTTCTAAAGAAAGCGGAGTTCCTGTTAAGATAAGAGCCTGCGATACCATGGGCTATGGCGTACCGTATCCGGGAGCTGCTCTTCCGAGAAGTGTTTCAGGAATCATTTACGGCCTTCAGCATTATTCGTCAGTACCATCGGAAATGATCGAATGGCATGGCCACAACGACTTCTACAAGGGTGTTGTTAATGCGACCACTGCATGGATGTACGGAGCCGGTGCGGTAAACTGCTCGCTCCTCGGTATCGGTGAGAGAACCGGAAATGTACCGCTCGAGGCTATGGTCTTCGAATATGCTTCCCTCCGAGGCCATCTGAACGGCATGGATCCACGTGTGATCACTGAGATTGCCGAGTATTTACAGGATGAGACCGGTTATAAGATCCCGCCGATGACACCTTTTGTCGGAGCTGATTTCAATCTGACCAGAGCAGGAATACATGCTGACGGAATGATGAAGAATCCTGAGATTTATAACATCTTCGACACCGAAACAATACTGAACAGGCCGCCGAAGGTATCCGTTACCAATACTTCCGGAGTTGCCGGAATAGGCTTCTGGGTTAATGCATACAGAAAGAAGCACGGCGAAGCAGAGCTCGCCAAGGATCATCCTATTGTCAGGAAGATATATGAATGGGTTACTTCCGAATACGACGGCGGAAGAGTTACGATGATCAGCGATGAAGAACTCGTTAAGAAATATAATGAAAATCTTGAGTTGTTGTGATAATATTTTCGTTGTGATGGTCATGCGCGGATCACTGCATACATGCGAAAATAGTGGTTATTGCAGAACATGTGATGAAGAGAGCAATATTGAATAGTGAGATAAAATAGAATAACATCCGGAGGAATAAAGAAATGGAAAAGAAACCGTTTGTAACAAAAGAACAGATCGAGGAAATCGTGAAGAAATATCTTACACCTTTCCACATTTACGATGAGAAGGGAATACGTGAAAATGCAAGAAAGATGAGAGAGGCATTCTCCTGGAATAAGGGCTTTAAGGAGTATTTTGCAGTAAAGGCAACTCCGAATCCAAGCATCCTTAAGGTGCTTCATGAAGAGGGCTGCGGAACAGACTGCTCTTCAATGGCTGAGCTTGTGATGTCACACAAGATCGGTCTTTCCGGAAATGATATCATGTTTTCGTCAAATGATACTCCTGCCGAAGAATTTGCATACGCAGCAGAGATCGGTGCAACGATCAATTTTGATGATATAACACATATTCCTTTTGCAAAGGAAGCCTGCGGCGGTATACCTAAGAGAGTTTCCTGCAGATACAATCCGGGCGGAGTTTTCACTCTCGGAGAGAGCAAGGAAGGCTTCCAGGTTATGGATAACCCGGGAGATGCAAAATACGGAATGACCAAGGATCAGCTTATGGAGGCTTATTCGACTCTTAAGGCTGAGGGCGCCGAGGAGTTCGGAATGCACGCATTTCTTGCAAGTAATACACTCTCAAATGATTATTATCCTGCGCTTGCAAAGATCCTCTTCGAGCTTGCGGTGGAAATAAAGGAGAAGACCGGCGTTAAACTCGGTTTCATCAACCTTTCCGGCGGTGTTGGTATAGCTTATAAGCCTGAGCAGGAAGCAAATGACATCATGAAGATCGGTGAGGGCGTTAAGAAGGTTTACGAGGAGGTTCTCGTTCCTGCAGGAATGGGAGATGTTGAGATCTATACAGAGCTCGGACGTTTCATGCTTGCTCCTTACGGACACCTTGTTACAAAGGCTATCCATGAGAAGCATATTTACAAGGAGTATATCGGTGTTGATGCCTGCGCAGCTAACCTCATGAGACCGGCAGTTTACGGTTCATATCACCATATAACAGTGCTCGGCAAGGAGAATGCACCGCTCGATCACGTATATGATGTGACAGGTTCGCTCTGTGAGAACTGCGATAAATTTGCCATCGACAGAAACCTTCCGAAGATCGATATGGGCGATTATCTTGTAATCCATGATACCGGAGCTCATGGCTTCGCTATGGGCTATAACTACAACGGACGTCTCTGGTCGGCAGAGCTCCTTCTTCGTGAGAACGGTGATGTTACACTGATCCGCCGCGCCGAGACCATTGACGACTATTTCGCCACACTCGATGGTTTCTGGGATGCGCTGTAGAAGAGCACAAAAAATGCTCGGACAATTTTGTCCGAGCATTTTTTGTGAAATGTCTTATCGCGGCAGCTTCTCCGGCTGTGGATATTCAACACCCTGAGTATCGATCACGATGCTCTGGATCTTCTGCTCTACGACAGGCTTGTCGCCCCAGCCTGTACGGGTTGTAGCGATCGCATTTACCACATCCATGCCCTCGGTAACCTTACCGAATGCAGCATACTGTCCGTCAAGATGAGGAGCATCCATATGCATGATGAAGAACTGCGATCCTGCTGAATCAGGATTCATTGAACGAGCCATTGAGAGAACACCTGCCGTATGACGAAGATCGTTCCTAAAGCCGTTGGCTGCGAACTCACCCTTGATAGAATATCCCGGTCCGCCTGTTCCGCGTCCTTCAGGACATCCGCCCTGAATCATGAAACCGCTGATAACTCTGTGAAATATAAGGCCGTTATAGAATCCGGAGTTGGCCAGTGAGATGAAATTGTTCACTGTATTTGGTGCGATTTCCGGATAAAGTTCAAACTTGATCACACCGCCGTCTGCCATTGTTAAAATTCCTGTTGGATTTGCCAAAATTGTATCATCCTTTCTTGAAATTAATAATAAAAGATGGTAATATAATAACATTAATGTAAAATTACTTCAAGTGTGTCCATTTTTCGATTGATGACAGGTTTGAGTTGTCACGCAAAACGTATTTTTTACTTGTATTGTCAGAAAATATGCGTGCCGGGAAACAGCTTGAGAGTAGGAGAAAACATAATAAATCATGAATATCAGAAAAGTATCGGTAAAAATAGTTAAGTGGATCATCGCAATAATTGTTTCCGTTATGCTCTTCCATGTGGTGAAGGATTACGTAATGGATATATACGATGATTATCAGAAGGAGTACACCAACACCCAGATTACTCAGGGCAAGGATGTCGTGGTTGAGATTCCGGAAGGAGCCTCAGAGAAGGACATCGCGAAGATTCTTAAGAGGAAGGGGCTTATCAAATACAAGACCGCATTTACAAGGAGACTGTCAAGTTCCGAATACAGCGGAAAGCTGAAGAGCGGTATTTATACACTTAATACCGGCATGAATACCCTCGAGATGATGAGGATCATGTCAGAAGAAAAAGAGGTCGAGGGACCTATCGACAAGCTGACCATACCGGAGGGCTTTTCGATAGACCAGATAGCGGAAAGGTGCGAGGAACAGGGCATCTGCTCTAAGAGCGAATTCATTAAAGCAGTGAAGTCTGTAACTTCAACCGATTTCGGATATCTCGCAGAAGTACCGAGTGGTGCGGATGTCAGATACAGGCTTGAGGGATTCCTCTTCCCGGCGACCTATGATATTTACAAGGACACGACTCCGGAAATGCTCGTAAGAGAGATGCTCAGGGCATTTAAGAGCCGTTATACCGACAGCATGGCAGAGAGAGCTGAGGAGCTCGGACTTACAAATTATGAGGTTATCATACTTGCTTCCATGCTTGAGAGGGAGTGCAAGGTACCAAAGGAGAGAGCTTACATAGCAGGTGTTTATTATAACCGTCTCGATGATGAGATGCTGCTTCAGGTCGATCCGACGGTGCTTTATCCGCTTACGAATGGTATGTACAATAAGTCGGTCGTTACCTACGATGATCTGGAGCTCGACTCTCCATATAACACCTACAAATACGAGGGACTTCCGGTAGGACCTATCTGTAATCCGGGCTATGCCTGTATCGATGCGGTACTTCATCCGAAGGATACAGATTATTACTATTATCGCCTGATTGATGAAGAGAAGGGTAATCACAGATTTAGCCGTTCATTTGAGGAACATGAGAATAACGAAGGCGATGACATAAGTGAGATGACCACCGAAGAGCAGAATGAAGATTCGGATGATGGCGACGGCGATGATGATGACGATGATGATGAAGGCGGAAGTGACGATTGGTAGGAAACGGTTCATCATATCGATGTATAAATAAATAAGTTTCGAATGAGGACAGGTAGTGATTACGGCTGCCGGACGCAGATGACTGACTGCATGGTTTGGAGCGTGACAGTGGATCGGAACAAAAGTGCGGCTTCAGCAGAAGATGCAATAATAGCATAAAAAGAGACAGAATATATATAGAGCAGGAGGAGACAGGTTGACATGAGAAATTTTAGCTTTGCAGTAAAAAACATTGGGGATGAGCGCTATCTCACATATACGATCGGGGAAGGCTGTGAGGTTGACGAAGATGTTCTCGAAGCTATGGAAGAGGACGGCCTCGAAGAGCTTGTTAGTGTTATTTACGAAGAGGATGATGACTTTGATTATCTGACCTATGATGTAACCGGCAAGACAGAGCTTGGTGACTTTACCAAGAGAGCCATGAATAAAACACAGGTATTTACGATACTGAGAAATATTTCACTCGGACTCGTAACACTTAAGGAAGAGGCTATTCACCTCTCATATATTCTCCTGAACAAGAAATTTGTATATATAGATCCTGAAACATTAGGTATACAGTTCCTGTGTCTGCCTGTAGAAAGTGACGGATCGCTCAGTATAGAGTTCAAGGGCTTTATCAGACAGCTCCTGGCACATATGAGATTTGATGTTAACGAAGACCTGTCTTATGTCGGACAGCTTCTGACATATATTAACAGCGACGCCTTCAATCTGCGTGGACTGATCGGACTTACCGAAGCCATTATGGAGGATTCGGGAATCGGTTTTGAGGAAGAAGGTTCCATCGCAACGGATGACGGAACAGAGATCCTTTCCGGTTCGGGTGACGAAGAGGATACCGGAGTCGAAGGCTTTATGGAAGGCCTTAACGGTGCCGGAGATGCTCTTCCTGAGATCGGAGACGACGGAGAGGAAGAAGAGGATGACGAGCCGGTTGAATCTGTCGAGGAGATGGATATCGATAAGCTTGTGGCAGATGCTACCGGAATGCTCACACAGCGAGATAAGGAAATGATGGACGCTGCAAGAGCAGAAGCTGCGAAGGCAGAAGCAGAGAGTGAAGCTGATAAGGGTGGAAAGAATAATAAGAAGGCGGCTACAGAGGAAGAGGTTAAGGAACGCATCGAGGAGATCGTAAACAGCGGCGCACCTAAGAAGGAGCAGGGACTTACCGAATATCTGAAGAACGAAGAGCTTGACGAGGTTGTTCCGAACAGACCGCATGTTCAGACCAAGAATATCAGAGTCAACAGAGCCGCACTTGTACAGAATGCAGCTGATGATGGTGTTTCTGAAGAAGGAACAGCTGATATCGAGGTTGCAGGCGAATCAAGAAAGAGAGATTCCGGTGAAGCGGTAATCGAGAATATAGATGAAGTTGCTAATAATCAGGAGAAATCAAGCGCTGTAGGACAGGGTACACTTTCGAAGGCACAGACAGCAGGTGGCTCTATCTTCGGAGGCGGCGCTACGATCAGCATCAATCCTTACATAATCCGTGTAAATACAGAAGAGAGAGTTATGATAAACAAGAATCTGTTTAAGATCGGTAAGGCAAACAGAGGTGTTGATTATTCCGTTACAGGTAACGGTGCTATCTCCAGACAGCACGCTTTCATCACCAAGAAGGAAGATGGATATTACATCAAGGATAACAAGTCTACCAACCATACATATGTTAATAATGAGCAGGTTGGCGATGGAGAAGAGGTTCTCCTGAAGAACAACTGCAAGATCAGGCTTGGAGACGAGGAGTTTATTTTTAAACTTGGTTAATTATATATCGAAGGACTGTTATGAGAACCTTTTTTAGGGTTCTCATAAAGTCGTTTTTAAAAGCAGACATTTTTTTACGTATTTTCGTAGAAAATCAGGGGATTTTTACGAAAGATCAAATATCGTTTCAGGAGGAAGTATAATGGGGAAGATTGTTGAAACACATGAAAATGGCAATGTAATTCTTAAATATGAGCTGGATCTGATTGATGATGTTGATGTAACTGCAGCTGATAAGCTGAGCAAGGAGGTTATTCCGGGAGTTGCGCCTATCAAGTTAAATGATGACAAGAGCATCACGGCAGTGGCAGCGGATTATCCGAACCTTGAGACCTTCAGCAAGAAAGAGAGAAACAAGACAGATGTCCTCAGACTTATGGACGGACTTGTCAAGGCTTTCAGCATCGGACCTAAAGGAATACAGATAAGCTATATTTTGAAGGATGCAAGCAAGATATTTGTTAATCCTGAAACACTTGAAGTTATCTGCGTGGCTATCCCGGTTAAGAAGGATGCCATTGCGATAAAAGATATTTCTGACTTTTTCAGAAGCGTACTTGCAATGCTCAGATTTGATCTCGCAGACAGAGATAACTATGTTGCAAGACTTTTTAACGAAATAAACGGATATAATTTTACACTTGCCGGTTTTGGAAATACGGTAAAACAGATGATGAGCGAGGCAGGCATAAGAGAGTTCGTTCCACAGGCCGCAGCTGCTCCTCAGTCGGTTAATCCGGGCAAGATAAACCGCATGGAACTTATGAGAAATCGTGCACAGCAGGCACCTTACGGACAGCCTCCGTTTGGCCAGCCGCCTTATGGTCAGATGCCATACGGACAGCCGCCACAGGGAGTTCCGGGGGCACAGCCACCGATGGGACAGCCGGGTCAGATGCCTCAGGGAATGCCTCCTCAGGGCGGACCACAGCAGGGAATGAGACCGCAGGGTATGCCGCCACAGGGAAT
>OCTW011590140.1_pt1 | contig 22605 bp, 22 predicted proteins | sample 1539671 | NCBI WGS metagenome assembly OCTW01 (sample SAMN02144230, study PRJEB22623) | gut metagenome | biome: sheep rumen | host: Ovis aries | place: New Zealand
GCAGGAATCCGTCAGTTACGAATTCGGCAACGATGACGAGTCCCTGGGCTTTGTCTTTCCTATTTATGGATGGAGCCTGCCAAACATTGTCCGCACATTTCTTGGCAAGCTGACACTGAATGGTTACAACAACCGCTACACCTATTTTGCAGTAACCTGCGGCGATGATGTAGGCGTGGCCGACAGACCTATTCGAGAGGCTCTGACTGATGCCGGACTTATGCTGGATGCCGGCTACTCTGTGCTGATGCCCGACTGCTATGTCTGCCTGCCCGGCTTTGATGTGGATAGTGACGAAGAACGCCGAGAGAAGTTTTCTCACTTTAATACGCGCGTAAAGGAAATTGCAGCAAAGATTAAGCTATGCAGCAAGGTGATGGACATTAAACGCGGTGCCTTTCCCTGGCTCAAGACTAATGTGCTTGGCGCACTCTTCCGCCGATACCTCGTTACCGACAAGCCATTCCGCACTACGGACGACTGTATTGGTTGCGGCACCTGTGTCAAGGTTTGCCCAATGCATAACATAACATTAGAGCAGAAAGACACGCTCAACGCCCAACAGCCAAAGCTACAGGTAGCGACCAATGTAGAATGGCATGGCAACTGCACCGGCTGCCTGGCCTGCTACCACCACTGCCCTACCCGAGCCATACGCTTTGGCCGCCGCACAGAAAAGAAGGGACAATACCTTCTTGCCAAGCATAAGGAAGAGATTGCCCTTTACGAGCATGATTAGCCCGCAGGCATATTAGAAAAATTATTAAACATTAAGGCACGGCAACACTTATAATGTTGTCATGATAAATCTGCACCAGCACCTGTCGGCCATTATTTGAACTGACAACGGCTGGCAACGCGTTTATGTTGAACGGAATGATACTTATGTCTGTAAGTATATCTATTTTCGCTTGGTTCGAAAGACTCTTGTATATTGCTTCTTTAGTCGTCCAGAGGGCTGTAAGATACTCCGACTGTTCCTGTTCGCTCATTTCCCCAAATGATGTGGGCACCTCCTCAGGTTGTGCTATGCGATTAGCCAACCGTAATATACGTGGGGAAACCGACTCAATATCTACGCCTATACAGGGATTTTCCGCCAGAAGCAGGGTTGCATGAGTCTTGCTGTGAGAAATGCTAATGTTTGATAAATGAGAGTCTGGCGGTAAGTATGTAAGCTTTGGCTTGCCGCTATCCTCATAGCATATATTGGCGTTGGGGCCAAGGAGCTCGCGGAGCATTGCCCTGACGGTGAGCCACTCCCACTGGCGGTGTATAGCTTTGAAATGACGCTGTGCATAGTTGACGACAGCCTCAGTATCAGCATCAAAGAAATGGGCCAAATCGCTGAGGTTCTCAATGATTTGGCTCACATAAAGTTTCGTGTTTTCGATGCTATGCAATTCAGTCATTTCACTGCTTATTGTCTGCCGACGGAGCCACGGAGCAAAACTCAATCTTATCTGCCCAAATCTCCGTCACATTGCGTCGGATGCTATTTTTGTCTTCGTAGGTACGAGTGTGTATGCTGCCCTCGATGAAGAGTTTGTTGCCTTTCCTGACATACTGTTCCACAAGCTTGGCGAGCTTGCCCCATACAATGATGCTGTGCCAATCGGTACGCTCGGCTACCTGTGTTCCATTGGGCAGGGTGTAGGCAGGATCGCTGGTTGCCAGCGAGAATGTGGCCACCGGCCGGTCGGCGTCAACGTATCGCACCTCGGGGTCACGACCTACGTTGCCAATAAGCATTGCTTTGTTGAGGGACATGCAGGCAGGGAATTAACAGATTTTGAAAGAGGTCTATCTCAGTCTGTCAGCAGAGCGCACCAGTCGCTCGTCAAACAGAATGCGACGACCAGCAAGGATATTGAGGATAATGCAAACTACTGGCAGCAGGGGGGCAAAGTCCAGCCATGAGGCATCAGTGCGATGGTTGAGTATCGCACTAACCACAAGGGTTATGATGCCCAATGCATAGGCTACGGTGCTGAACCTTACCACTTTGAACTGAAACATTCTCTTATTGAAGAGGAAAATGCTCCACAACGCCAGCAATATGCCAAGGGCGATGAGAGCGAGGTATATGCACCTGACTGACTCTACACCGGCAAAGGCTGTCACGGTTACATTACCATCTGCAGCCGTGATGCTGAGTATCTCTGCCACTATGCCAATAATTACTGACAAGAGCAGGTGTATGGTTTGAATGCGCTGAATCATAGCTTGCTATTTAAACTTCTTTTCCTCGCGAGGATTGCGGAAATATATCTGGTTTTCCAGCATCTCCTGCTCAGCTATAAGAGTAGGCTTGGGCAGACGCTCATAATAACGTGAAATCTCAGTCTGCTCGCGATTATCGAACTCTTCTTCCAGAGAATCATTCTTGCCGCCAAACTCCTTGAGCTTCTGAGTGAGGTCGGTCTTTATGTCGACAGAAATCTGGTTGGCACGTTTGCCCATTATCACTACGCTTTCGTAGATGTTGCCTGTAGGCTCGGCAAAGTCCATAAGGTTGCGTGTCTTGGTGGTTACGGGGGCATTGGTTTTCTTGTAGTTCATAGTGTGAAGGTGAGTGTTAAATGTGAATGTTTAATGCGATTGTAAAATACCGCAAGCATCATGAAAAGTCTCTTTCCCGTCCAAGCCGGTGCGAGGCTAACTTTAGTCATCAGGTGCGAAAGCGGCAATGTGATATCTTTAAGAATCAACTGTTTTCTATCTCGGTGGTATACTGTCTCAGTCGTTTGCTGTGGAGTTCCTTCTCCGACTTGTCGAAGATGTTTTTTGCTTCCTTTAGAAACTTAGACTGCGGATACTCATTGACAAAACCATAATATTCGTCAACGGTGTCGCTATAGCGTTCATATTTTTTGTTCTCCACGCTGCTCTCGGCCATATGGAATTTTGCACGTAGTATGAGTATGGCAAAATCTTCCTTGCGCGGCGAATAGGGGTAGTCTTTGATAGCATTCTGGGCGGTAACGACGCAGGCCTCATAGTTGCTGCCACCCTGCAGGCAGTTGAGGAAGTAGTCGCCGAGGTCGTAGTAGAGCTTGGCAGAGAGGTATTCCTTTTCTACCAGGCGGTCCTGCATCTTGAAGAGCATGTCCTGAAGGGCTGCATAGCGCTTGCTGTTGGGGTTGCTCTCCATGGCCGACTGTATCTCCTTTATGGCCTGGTAGGTGGCGCTTTGGTCCAGCCTGACGGGATAAGTGGACTCATAGTAGGAACAGGCGGTATAATAACGCGCCTCATCCACAAATTCACCGTTACGGTATGACTTGGTGTAGTAGCGCTTGAATAGTTCTGCAGCACCATCGTAGTCATGGGTGTTGAATTTGCACATGCCAGCCATGAAGAGGGCCTCGTCGCCAGCCTTGGTGCCCCTTAAGGCAGGCAGCACATTGTCAAGCAATATATAAGCGTTGTTATATTTGCCCTCGGCATAGTAGCGCTTAGCCATCTCCAACTTATAGTCACGGTCAGTGCTTTTGAGGACCGTGTTAAGGCTGTGGCATGAAGTTAGGACAATTAGCGCAGCCGCCAGGACAAGGAGAGAGTCTTTTATCTTTGCCATGAGGTATAAGCAATGCAAATACAATAAGCCATATTAATCGGGCGCAAAGTTACTTATTTTATTCTAATGTGGCAAACGCTTTAATGATTTTTAGCACAAAAAGCCGCCTATATAATAAATAAGGTTTAATTTTGCGACCTAATTACCGGAAATCATGAAGATATTTAACAAGATACCACGAGGGATAACTTGTTTGGTTATCATCGTTGCACTGTTTGGCTATATGGGCAGCGTGATGGGGGTACCCAATATGATTAACACAATGATGCGCACGGCCCACGACTTGCTGCTCAACACGGTGTTCTACCTGATGGGTATGTGTGTGCTGACCGGTGCATTAAGCAAGGTGCTGGTCAATTTTGGTGTGGTTGACTTGCTACAACGATTGCTCAGGCCAGTGATGAAGCCGCTGTTCAACATGCCCGGCGTAGCCTCGCTGGCTGCAGTGATGACTTTCCTCAGCGACAATCCCGCCATCATCGCGCTGACCAAGGATAAGAAGTTTGCCCGCTATTTCAAGAAATATCAGCACGTGTCGCTGGTTAACTTTGGCACGGCCTTTGGCATGGGATTGCTTGTGATAGTCTTTATGCTTGGCCAGGGGTATTACGTAGAGCCATTTGTAGGATTCTTCGGCACCATCTGTGGTTGCATCATTGCTACGAGACTCATGCAGTATTTCACCTGCAAGAAATTTCCGAATTTCAGGGAGGAAGATGCCGTGGCAGCAGAACCTATGCCCCACCCCGACAGCGAGATTGACCTGCCCGATGTGGGTGATGGAGTCAACGGGAAGGACTCGCTGTTTGTCAAGGTGCTCAATGCTATGCTGGATGGCGGCCGCGATGGTGTCAACATAGGCATCGCCATCATTCCCGGAGTGCTTATTATCAGCACATTTGTCATGATGATGACCTTCGGCGGTCACGTTGAGATAGGCAAGGCCGGAGAGGAAATAATTACGTATACCGGTGCCCCATATCAAGGCACACAGTTATTGCCGTGGCTTGGTGGCAAGATAAGCCTGGTTTTTGAATGGCTGTTTGGCTTTCATTTTCCTGAGTTAATAGCCTTCCCCATCACGGCACTCGGCGCCGTTGGGGCTGCCTTGGGCCTTATTCCATCTTTTATGACCGAAGGCATCATCGACGGCAATGCCATCGTCGTATTTACTGCCATGGGCATGTGCTGGAGCGGCTATCTTAGCACCGATGCAGCTACCCTTGACTCACTGGGCTATCGTTCGCTGGTGCCCAAAGCATTCCTAAGCACTTTTATTGGCGGAATATGTGCCGGTGTTATTGCCCACTGGACCTACATGGCAATAGTTGCCATAGGACTGGTTTAGAAGAATGATTTAAAAATAAGAATTAGAAATTAGGAATGATTTTCGCGATGCCCGCACCACTCCTAATTTCTAATTTTTAATTAATGCCTACTCCGCCATAATCTTGAACTCTGCTCCGGTGGCATAGTCATTGCCATCCTGATTGGAGAGGGCGCGGAAGCGCAGGTAGCGTGCCTTGACTGGCTGGGCGAACATCACCTTCTTGATATTCTGGTTGTTGGCGAAGGTGCCCTTGCTGACAGGTTCACTCCAGTTGGTACCATCGGTGCTCACCAAAATTTCGTAGTCCTTGATGTTGCCGTTAGGGCTATCCTGACGTGGCAGGTAGCTAAAGCCTGTCAGGTTCTTGATTTCCATGCAGTCAAAGTCAACCCAATGCGGGAAACCAGCCATAGTGACAGAGTACATCGTGTGCCAGAATGTTGAGGGATCGCCATCGGTAAGATTAGCGGCAGGTGTGTCCTCTGCCTTGTTCTCCTCACTGCTGGCAAAGATGGTCTTGATTTGGATAGTGCTTATCTTCTCAAACTGCATGGTAGTAGCTGCCAGGCTGTTGCCCACAGGCCATGCGGTAATGGTGCCTCCCTGCTTAAAGGGAATGGGCTCTGTATATCCCTGCACCTTGCCGCCGTCGATGGTATAGACAATAGAGTCGGCATTGCTGGCACTGATTGTTACCATGCCGTTGGCACTGCGCTCTATCTGCGCAGGGCCTTGGGCGGCCGGTCTCACGTTAGTCAGCAGGTTGCGGTTGCCTGAGTTATTGATGGGACGTATGATGAAACCGAAAGAGTGCGACTGCCCCATCACGCGGTCAGTTTCAAAAGGCGGAGCCTGTCCGCAGCTGGTGCCACCCAGTCCCGTTACACCGAGGTCGAGGTTAAGATAGGTGGTATTGCCTCTGTGTAACTCGTATGAATGAGCCGCCGTAGTCATATCAAGGGCAGAGTAAGGCAGGGCCTGCATGCTCATCTTGCCGTCGGCAACAAATAGCACACCCTCGCCCTGCTGGTTGGTCAGTGCGCACCATCTGGTATCCTCATGGTTGGCCATCTCCTGCGGCTTGGGGAAATGCTCCACCTGTTGGCGCACAGTGCTCGCATATCGCTCGATAAAGGAGCCTGTGCAGCGGTCGTTATAGTTGCCTACGGGGCCACGGCCGTAATACTCCAGGCGCGAGAGACTGCCGGGCAGCTGCATCTGGTATCCCAGGCGCGGCAATACCAGGTTGGGATCGCTGCTCATAATGTTGGCCTGCAGTTCCACTGAGCCGTCGCGATGGACTGTGTAGAGTTGGCGGGTAGTAAAGTGGAAATCACTCTCGCCAAAGGGACGATCGGTCAGTTCCTCTATTCTGCTTTGATAGGGTCCGTAGCGGTTCATGTCAGTGCCGCCTACCTGCCGCGCAGCATTGGGTGCCTGACTCCTTACGGTGAAGGCTATGGTCATCGACCCGTCGGCATTGACCTGACAGTCGTGGGCCAGGGCCTGGTGGCGCAGATTGTGCAGGCCGTTGGTGAACCACTTGGAGTAGAACCAGTTGTCGTTGTTGGTGAAGGCACGGAAGGCATTGAGGCGCGGGCCGCAGTTAGGGCTGATCATGTCAATACCGTCATATTTAAGGTTGCAGATAGAGCCGTCGGCCATATTAAACGACAGGCTGAAGTTCTGTCCCTTGATGTTGAGCTGACTGTCAGTAGAGTCAGTCACGAGAGTGCTAAGGTTAGTGTTGTCGGCGGCCAGTACAGGCTTTTGGGCCTGTTTGATGGTAAACTGCTCCTCAGCCTGCACATAACCTGCATCGGCCCAAGGAGTGGCGTGCTTGAGAATAAACTGCAGTTTGACGAAATATTCACCCTCGGGGTCAAGCTCCTCGTAGTCGTATGGCAGTATTATTTTCTTTACAGTGCGCGGAGTGAGTCCATCAAGGTTTATCTCGCCCACGTTGACCTGGTTACCGTTCTTCCAGAGGCTCCATTCGCCCAGATACTGAGTTAGGTCAGTAAAGTAGCTCTTGTTGAAAAGATCTATCTCGCCTGTCTCCACGTCAACCATTTTGGCAGAGATATTCTGATACACCTTTTTCACCTCATGATACTGCGGTTTGGGCTCCAGGTCGCCAAACATTATGCCGTTCATTACAAACTGGCCGTCATTGGGCGAGTCACCGAAATCGCCGCCGTAGCCCATGTACCGTTGGCCATCGGCAGTATAGTTCCAGATGCCCTGGTCCACCCAGTCCCAGATAGCTCCGCCGCAGATAAAACTACTGCTCTCTACCGCTGCCCATATGTCAGCCAGGTTGCCCACGGCGTTGCCCATTGAGTGGGCGTACTCAGATATATGGTAGGGATATTTATAACCCTTGTTGCCACTGGCAATATCTTTAGTCCATCCTACCGAAGGGTACTGGTTAGAGCCCATGTCCACTATATCGTTGTTGCGCTCGTACTGCACAGGGCGGCTCTTGTCAAACAGCTTCAGGCTGTCGTAGGCAGCCTTGAAGTTATGGCCCGGCCCAGCCTCGTTGCCCAGACTCCATATCACGATGGAGGGATTGTTGACATTACTGTGCGCCATCTCCATTACTCTGGCCACATGAGCCGGCCTCCACTCCTCAGGATGAGAGAGGCTCTCAGGGCCGTAGCCGTACTCATGGCTCTCAATGTTGGCCTCGTCCTCCAGATAGATGCCATACTTGTTGCACAGCCAGTACCAATAGGGAGCATCAGGATAATGGGAGTTGCGGACATGATTGATGTTAGCCTGTTTCATGAGCATCACCTCCCTTTCCATCTGATCGCGCGTGATGGCGTGACCCAGAGAGGGGTTGGTCTCATGGCGGTTCACACCTTTGAGTTTCACCGTGCGGCCATTGATGTAATAGTAGCGCCCGGCCTTGCCAAACTCGTCCTGCTCGGCAGGAGTGTCCTTAATCTCCACCTCGCGGAAACCCACAATCGTTGACACCGTCTCTATCACTTGGCCCTTCTTGTCCACCAGTTCAGCCACCAAAGTGTAACGATTTGGCTCCTCGGCCGACCATTTCTTAGGCTTAGCCACATAAATGGCCGTTTCCGACACCATGTCGCTCTCCTTGCCTATGCTAAACACAGCACTCTCTGTGGTGCTCACCAAGGTGTTGTCGTCCTGATAGAGATTGTTGGCGTAGAGCCAGTAGCGTATACAATATTCGTCGGCCTTGCGCCCTGTCAAGTTACGCACCGTGGTCTTGATGTTGAGCATGCCGTTGCGGTAGTCCTGGTCCAGGTCGGGCACGGCTATCAGATCGCGCACTTGAACCTTAGGCTGGCTGTAGATAGCCACCGTGCGGAAGATGCCCGGCAGGCGAAACATGTCCTGAGCTTCCAAGAAAGAGCCGTCGCTCAGGCGATAGACCTCCACGGCCACCTCGTTGTGCCCTTTCTTGACGTGGCGGGTGATGTTAAACCGCGCAGTATTACGCGAGTTCTTGCTGAAGCCCACATATTGGCCGTTTATCCATAGATAGAAGAAAGAGTCAACGCCGTCGAAGCTGATATAAATCTCGCGGCCATCCCACTCCTCGGGCACCATAAAGGCACGCCTATAACTGCCCACCTCATTGGGATAGTCATGCGCCGTATAGCTGGAGGGATTGTCACGCATCACGCCCTTGCGCCAGTCGCCCACGGTGCGCTCGGTATGGAACACTGTGAGCTGATTGACATAGATAGGACTGCCGTAACGGCGGCTGCCGTTCTGCTTGCTGATGCCCTGCACGCTCCAGTTGCCGGGCACTGCTATATCGTCCCAGCCACTGTCGTCGAAGTCTGTGCGGTAGAACCTCTGCGGCCTCTCGTCAGGCGACTTGGCGAAATGAAACTTCCATACACCGTCCAGGCTCTTCCAATAGACCGAGTTTTCGGGCAGAACCTTGCGGGCATTGTCGCGGGTATCGAAAGAGAAGAACCACGACCGCGGCATCTCCTTGTTGAGGCCCTGCACAGAGGGGTCGTTCCACTCGTTACCCTTGGGTGCCTTGGGGTTAGCTATCATGGAGTAGCCCTCCATCAGAGGGGCGTAGTCGGCGCAGGCACTGCTGGCACCGAGGAGCAGGACTGCGGATAGAGTCAATATCTTGCTGTTAATTTTCATGGTTGTATAACTTTTCCGCAAAATTACGAAAATTTGAGTGCGCAACAAAGAAATTTTCTTTTTTATGTTAAGATTGACTAACTTTTCTCCTTAGGCAAAATTACTTCATCCAGTCGCCCGTCAAGCCGAAGGGCGACCAAGCGGACTGTATCTTTACACATTTCACACAACTAAAAATGTAGTAAACCCCCAGAATTTTCGTTTTCTTCCTGCCTGTTCTTGCTCTAAAGAAATAGAAAACAGAACTTAAAGCGCAGGGAGAATCTGTTCCGGCGCGATTAGTTGGCGACTCGGCGCGATTAAATTTCGGTTCTACGCGATGCACGGAAGATGAATACGTACACAGAGGATAGGCTAAGTAAACAAATCTTTCTGTCAGATCGGTGACCAGATGGCCCATAGGGCCGGGGATATGATAGCAACTTCGAGAGAATTTGAAATTTATTTACCAAGTCGGACTTGGTTTCTACAATCAATAACATATAACCACTTTCAAATAATTACCTAAACATTCTATAAGTTTGCGAGCTGGTGACAATTTTCGTTTGTATGTTATCGTTGTAAATTAAAAAAATTACTACTTTTGCACTCTAACAACGACAACGTAAAGAGTAAAGATGAGCACATTTAGTTTTGAATACCAGAGGATACCGATGCCCGACCTGAGTGAGTCTGACCGCGAGCTATGCCGCAGAGCTGAACTTGCTACTGGCGGCAGCTATTCTCCTTACTCAAATTATAAGGTCGGCGCAGCGCTGAGACTGGCTGACAACACCGTGGTGGCCGGGGCTAATCAGGAGAACGCCTCCTATCCCTGCGGTACGTGTGCCGAGCGCACCGCTCTCAACTATGCCCAAGCCAATCATCCGCAAGTGGCCGTGGAGGCCATAGCCGTGGCCGCCTCAGAGGTCAATGACTGTAACGATGACACCTGCGGCCACCGCCCACCCTACCCCTGCGGACTATGTCGTCAGGCCTTGGCAGAGGCGGAGCACCGGCAGCATATTCCTGTCAAAGTGCTGCTGGTGGACGGTGACGAGGTTATTGTCATACCATCAGCATTATGTTTATTGCCATTTACCTTTGAATAAAGAAAGACCGTACCGACACTGCGTTTGGTACGGTTTTTGCATATCTGCTCAACGAAAAAATAATCCAACAAATCATGAGCAAAAATAAGAACAAGCAGAAAGCACAGCAAGCCAGCCAGCCGCTGGCTGACGAAGAGAAGAATATCAATGCTGCCGAACTGAACGAAGCCGCTGAGGCTCCCGCAGGCAATGGTGATGCTAATGCCGGGGATGGTCAACCGCAGACTCCCGAGGAGCAGGTGGCTGCACTCCAGCAGGAGGTGGCAGAACTGAAAAATGCCATGCTCTACAAGGTGGCTGAGTTTGAGAATTATCGTAAGCGTACCATCAAGGAGAAGGCTGACCTCATCCTCAACGGCGGTCGAAAGGTGATGGAGGCTCTGCTGCCTGTGGTCGACGACCTGGAGCGTGCCGAGCAGAACATTGCCAAGGCTGACGACGTGGAGGCTCTCAAGGAGGGTCTGCAACTGGTTTTCCAGAAGTTTACCAAGACTTTGGAGGGCCTCGGACTAAAAAAAATGGATGTGGTGGGCGAAGATTTCAGCACAGACTTCCATGAGGCTGTTGCCTTTGTGCCCTCGGCCGACGACCAGAAGGGCAAGGTGATTGACTGTGTACAGAACGGCTACATGCTCAATGAACAGGTTATACGCTTTGCCAAGGTTGCCGTGGGACAGTAGTCTTTGAACATGGCAGGATTTATCACTGAAAAAACTGATTAAGTAATGGCTACTAAGAGAGATTACTACGAGATACTGGGCGTTGACAAGAATGTCTCTGATGACGACCTCAAGAAGGCGTACAAGAAAGTTGCGCTGAAATATCACCCCGACCGCAATCCCGACGACAAAGAGGCTGAGGAAAAGTTCAAGGAGGCTGCTGAGGCTTACGACGTACTGCGCGACCCCAAGAAGCGTGAGATGTATGACCGCTTCGGCCACGAGGGTCTCAACGGCATGGGCGGCGGCGAAGGCTACAGCGCCGGAGGCATGGACCTTAACGACATCTTCAGCATGTTTGGCGACATCTTTGGCGGCAGGGGCGGATTTAGCGGCTTCAGCGGTTTCGGTGGATTTGGCGGTGGCGGCCAAAGGGGCCAGCGCGTCTATAAGGGCGCTGACCTCAGGGTACGCATTCGCCTCAGCCTGGAGGAGATTGCCACGGGCGTCACCAAGAAGATTAAGGTTAAGAAGCAGGTGGTTTGTCCCGACTGCCACGGCAGCGGCGCTGCCGACGGAGCACAGCCTGAGACTTGCTCGCACTGCCACGGTAGCGGTGTGGTAACCAAGACCCAGCAGTCGATGTTTGGTATGGTGCAGATGCAGCAGGAGTGTCCCGTATGCCACGGCGAAGGCACCGTTATCAAGAATAAATGTAAGCACTGTGCCGGTCATGGCACCGTGCAGGGCGAAGAGGTGGTCGAGATCAACATCCCCGCCGGTGTGGCCGACGGCATGGTGGTCAATTGCCCGGGCAAGGGCAACGCTGCGCCCCACAATGGTGTGGCGGGCGACATCCAGGTAATTATCGCCGAGGAGCCGAGCGACACATTCATCCGTTCAGAGCAGGATCTGATATACAACCTGCTCATCTCCGTTGACCAGGCCATACTCGGCGACACTGTAGAGGTGCCTCTCATCAACGGCCATAAGGCACGTATAAAGATAGAGCCCGGCACTCAGCCAGGCAAGGTGCTGCGCCTACGCGGCAAGGGCCTGCCTGCCGTAAGCGGATACGGATACGGCGTTGGCGACATAGTGGTGAAAATTAGCGTCTATATTCCCGAGAAGCTTTCCAGCAGCGAGAAGCAGGCTGTTGAGAGTGTAAAGGGCAGCAGTAATTTCAAGCCCACCGAGTCGCTACGCAAGAAGATTTTTGAGAAATACAAGAATATCTACGAGTAGATTGTGGACTACAGAGAGACCATACAATATCTCTATGACTGTGTACCGATGTTCCAAAACGTCGGTGCACAAGGTTATAAGGAGGGGCTGAGCAACACAATGGCCCTCGATGAGCATCTGGGCCATCCCCACTGCAGTTACAAGACCATCCATGTGGCCGGCACCAACGGCAAGGGGTCATGTTCCCACACCATTGCAGCCATACTGCAGAGTGCGGGCTACAAGGTGGGGCTCTACACTTCGCCACATCTGGTAGATTTCCGTGAGCGTATCCGTGTCAACGGCGAGATGGTCAGCGAGGACTTTGTTGTCAACTTTGTAGAGGAGCACCGCCAATTCTTTGAGCCGCTGCAGCCGTCATTCTTTGAGGTTACTACAGCTATGGCCTTCAAATACTTTGAGCAGCAGCATGTTGATGTTGCCGTCATTGAGGTTGGTCTGGGCGGCAGGCTCGACTGCACTAACATCATCACCCCTATTCTCTCTGTCATAACAAACATCAGCTTCGACCATACCCAATTCCTTGGTCACACACTGGCTGCCATAGCCGGGGAAAAGGCTGGCATAATCAAGCCTGGCATACCTGTTGTGATTGGTGAAACTGATGATGAAACAAAACCAGTATTTCTCGCTAAGGCAGAGGATGTTAAATCGCCAATAATATTTGCGGAAGACAATAAGGAGGTCCTATCATGTGAGCAAGATTTTGAGCACGCGACCTTATTATATAATTCGCGCACGCTGGGCATGCTTACTGGCGAGCTTTGTGGTTACTGTCAGGAAAAAAACGCCAACACCATCCTCCACGCTCTGCCAAGGCTCTCTGAGGCAGGCCTGCGCTTTGAAGAGGCTGACGTGCGTCGCGGTTTTGCCCAGGTGTGTGAACTGACGGGGCTGATGGGGCGCTGGCAGCGTCTCTCCACCTCCCCCATGGTTGTTTGCGACACGGGGCATAACGAGGGAGGGTTTGCTTATATAGTACGTCAACTGAAGGCGCAGCCGTGTCGCACGATGCGCATAGTCTTTGGTATGGTCAGCGACAAGGACGTGTCAACTATTCTCTCCATGTTGCCCAAAAATGCCGTATATTATTTCACTAAGGCCAGTGTCAAGCGAGCCCTTGGCGAAGGTGACATGTTGCACAAGGCTGGGCAGTTTGGACTGTCGGGGCGCTCCTACCCCACCGTATGCGAAGCATACAATGCCGCTCTGGGCGATGCTGCGCCCGATGATTTTGTGTATGTCGGCGGTAGCAGTTATGTTGTTGCTGATTTGCTTCGTTTTCTCTTTTTTGAAAGCAAATAAAGGTTAAAAGTGTCCGTTTATTACTTTTTTGCAACCAAAAGTTTGCATTTCCAAGGCAATTAATTATATTTGCAAAGGAATATTTCAAACTACAAGTAAAAGATGGATACTATCACAAACAATTTAAGCGGTCTCAAGGCCGCAGATTTCCAGAAGATAGTTGCCGGCAAGGAGGTTAATCTCTATATTCTAAAGAATGCTGCCGGCAATGAGGTAGGCATCACCAACTATGGCGGTGCCATTGTTTCTATTATGGTACCCGACCGCGATGGCAACATTGCCAACGTTATCCAGGGTCACGACAACATTGACAGCGTCATCAACAGCCCCGAGCCGTTCCTCAGTACCCTCATCGGCCGCTACGGCAACCGTATCGCCAAGGGCAAGTTCCACCTCAACGGCAAGGAGTATAACCTGGCCGTCAACAATGGTCCCAACCACCTGCACGGAGGCCCCACTGGTTTCCATGCCCGCGTCTGGGATGCTGAACAGATCAATGAGCAGACGCTCGTGCTGCGCTATGTGTCGGCCTACTACGAGGAAGGGTTCCCCGGCGAGTTGAGCATGGCTGTGCGCTACACATGGACCGACGATGACGAGTTGGTTATCGACTATAGCGGTAAGACCAACAAAAAAACTGTGGTCAACATGACCAGTCACGGATTCTTCAGCCTGCAAGGACTGGACAACCCCACCCCCGATGCGCTGGACCAGATTGTAGAAATCAATGCCGACTTCTACCTGCCCATCGATGAGACATCCATACCTACCGGCGAGGTGCTCAAGGTGAAGGGCACTCCCTTCGACTTTACCACCCCCAAGCCTGTGGGCCGCGATATCAATGCCGACAATGAGCAGATTAAGAATGGCACCGGTTACGACCACTGCTTCGTGCTCAACAAGAAGGAAGCTGGCGAGCTGAGTTTTGCCGCTCGTGTCATTGAGCCTAAGTTTGGTCGCACCATGGAGGTTTATACCACCGAGCCCGGTATACAGTTCTACTCCGACAACTGGGCCGACGGATTTCCCGGCAGCCACGGTGCCACCTTCGGCAAGCACTCCGCTCTATGCTTTGAGGCACAGCATTTTCCCGACAGCCCCAACAAGGCCCACTTCCCCAGTGTGCTGCTGCGCCCCGGCCAGCTCTACACCCAGAAGACCATCTATAAGTTCGGCACCGACAGGTAAGTGGCTGTAGCAATGAGAAACTGACAACAAACTCCAACAAATAACAACCAACTAAAAACTTAAAACAAAATGAGTACACAAAAAAAGCAATGGGCAGCCATCGGTATTATGATTGCGCTGTTCGCAATGATTGCCTTCGTGACCAACCTCTGCACACCAATGGCAACCATTATTAAGAGTCAGGGCGAGATTTCCAATGTTCTCGCGCAGATTGGTAATTACGGCAACTTCGTGGCTTACCTCGTGATGGGTATCCCTGCCGGTATGCTTATCAACAAGTTTGGCTACAAGAAAACCGCCCTCATCGGCCTCGTTATCGGTATGGCCGGCATCCTCATCCAGTGGCTTAGCGGCAAGATGGATGTTGAGAGCAACCTCGGCGGCGTATTCACCGTTTACCTCATCGGTGCCTTCATCGCAGGCTTCTGCATGTGTATCCTTAACTGCGTTGTTAACCCCATGCTCAACATTCTTGGCGGTGGCGGCAACAAGGGTAACCAGCTCATACAGCTTGGTGGTGTGGCCAACTCCACAGCTGCCGTTTGCTGCTACATACTGATGGGTGCTCTTATCGGCGATGCCACTAAGGCAAAGATTTCCGATGCCACTCCTGCGCTGATGATTGCCCTCGCTATCTTTGCCGTAGCTTTCATCATCATTGCCTTCACAAAGATTCAGGAGCCTGAGCAGGAGAAGCAGGAGGGTCAGATGGCTCTCATCAAAGGTGCCTGCAAGTATCGCCATTTCGTGCTCGGCGCACTGGCTATCTTCCTCTACATGGGTATCGAGGTAGGTGTGCCCAACGCCGTACAGCAGTATCTCTCCACCGCTCCCACCGCAGCCACTCCGGGCCTTGGCATTCCTGCCGCCATCGTGGGTCTGATTGTTGCCGTTTACTGGTTTATGATGCTCATCGGCCGTCTGGTAGGCGCCTCCATTGGTGGCAAGGTTAGCAGCCGTGCACTCATCACCACTGTCTCTCTGCTCTGTATCGGCCTGATGCTCTTCGGCGTCTTTGCTCCCGAAACCAGCATGGTTAACATCCCCGGCGTTGACTGGGCTAACTTGAGCCTTGTTTGGCAGCCTGTACCCGTTGGTATCTTCGCCCTCATCCTCGTAGGTCTCTGCACCTCCGTTATGTGGGGAGCCATCTTCAACCTAGCCGTTGAGGGCCTTGGCAAGTACACTGCTATTGCCTCTGGCATCTTCATGACCATGGTGTTCGGTTGCGCCGTGATGCTCGCCATCGAGTCTGCTGTTGCCGACGCTTGCGGTTCATTTATCTCCAGCTACTGGGTAATCATCGCTTGCGCTGCCTACATCCTCTTCTATGCATTGGCAGGCAGCCGTCCTTCCAAGAAGGCTAAGGTTGAGGAGTAAGCATTAAATAATAATCATCCAACAATAATTGCTAAAGACATGAAACTTACAGTTGAAGACGTTCGTTCAAGATTTATCAAGCATTTCGGCGGTGAGACCGGTAGTGTTTACACAGCACCCGGCCGCATCAACCTCATTGGTGAGCACACCGACTATAATAACGGTTTTGTATTCCCCGGCGCCGTAACCCAGGGCATCATTGCCGAGGTTAAGCCCAACGGCACCCGCACCGTTGACGCATACAGCATTGACCTCAAGGACCGCGCGCAATTCTCGTTAGACGATGACAAGGGTCCCTCTGCCACCTGGGCTCGCTACATCTACGGCGTTTGCCGCGAGATGATGGCCCTCGGAGTGCCCGTTGAGGGATTCAACACTGCTTTTGCCGGCGATGTGCCCCTCGGCGCAGGTATGTCATCTTCCGCAGCACTTGAGAGCACCTATGCTTTCGCCATCAACGACCTCTGGGGTGAAAACAAGATTGACCGCATGGAGCTTGCCCGCGTGGGCCAGCGCACTGAGCATAAGTATGTCGGTGTAAACTGCGGCATCATGGATCAGGCCATCTCATGCCTCGGCAAGAAGGGTGCCCTGCTGCGCCTTGACTGCCGCAGTGGCGAGTATGAGTATTTCCCCTGGAATCCAAAGGGCTATCAGCTTGTGCTGGTTAACTCCTGCGTTAAGCATGAGCTCGTGGGTTCACCCTACAATGAGCGCCGCCTGCAGTGTGAGCATGTGGCAGAGGTTATCGGTAAGAAGCACCCCGAGGTCAAGTCGCTGCGCGATGCCACCTATGAAATGCTTGACGAGGTTAAGGGCGAAATAACCGAGACCGAGTACAACCGCGCCCATTATGTTATCGGAGAGGTTGTTCGCGTGCTCACCGTATGCGATGCCTTGCAGAAGGACGACTACGAAACTGTTGGCCAGATGATGTACGAGACCCACCACGGCCTGAGCAAGGAATATGAGGTATCATGCGAGGAGCTTGACTTCCTCAACGACATTGCCAAGGAAGAGGGTGTCACCGGCTCACGCATCATGGGCGGCGGCTTTGGCGGCTGCACTATCAACCTTATTGCCGACGAGCTTGTGCCCAACTTCAAGAAGGTCGTTGTCGAGAAGTTCTTTGCCAAGTATGGCAAGAAGCCTATCATCATCGACGTGGTAATAGGCGACGGCGCCCGCAAGCTCTGCTAAGCAACAGTTCGCGCAATATTACAAGGAGAGAGACCCTCAGCGGCCTCTCTCCTTATTATATATATAAATAATGTAGGAATCTGTTATCTTTTCTCTATTATCGCTGTCCATTAAAAGCGGAGCGCAAGATAGTAATATCAAAAAACGAGCCGTATGAGAGTAGCTTTACACGGACCATATAGATGTAACACAAGAAAAAAACAAAAAAAGTTGGCCGAAAGTGTAATATTTTCGAAATTTGTGTGTCTATATAAGTGAAGACCCAACCAAAGCGATGAGCGACAAGGCACAGATATCACAAATCCTCAACGGCAAGACAGAATATTTCCGCCAGATAGTGGAGCAATATTCCGACAGCATCTATGCCTTTGTGTGCCGCATGGTCAGCCAGCCGCAGGATGCCGAAGAGGTGGCCGAAGATGTCTTTGTGAAGGCCTACCAGCACCTGGCGGACTTCAAGGGAGAAGACGCCACCCTGTGGACCTGGCTCCGCAGCATCGCCTACAATGAGTCGCTCAACCACCTGCGCATACAGAGGCCAACCATCATCTCCATTGACGATGACGATGGGCCGCCCGACACTGACGAAGACTGGCTGACGGCCGCGCAGGGTGACAACGAGAACAAAGACTACAGGATAGAACTGCTCAACCAAGCCATTGACCACCTGACTCCCGACGACCGCCTGCTGATAGAGCTCTTCTATTACGACGACCAACCCATCAAGGACATTGTGCAAATCACAGGTCAGTCGCAGCCAAACATCCTGACGCGCCTCTACCGCATCCGCAAACGATTGCACAAAGAAATAACAAAACATCTATAAACTTATAAAAAACTTCCTCACCATGGCAATCAACAAAATCCCCAACGACCCTCTGCTCCGCGAGGCACTGCGCCGCCGCCACGACGGCCAGCCACAGCCCAGGCTGTCGGCCGGTTTTGCCGACCGCGTCATGGCTCGCATTGATGGTGACCGGAAGGTCAAGCCCTTAGCCCGCCGCCGCACCCCGTGGCTCTACATAGCTGCTGCCTGCGCCACACTGCTCGTTGTCGCTACGCTGTTCCTCTCGCGCAGCAAGGACAGCCAGCCGGCAATAGTCCAGGCAGAGACTATTCGGGAAACGACTGACACTGCCGCACCTGCCGACACCGTGGTGCAGCAGCCCGTTGTACAGCCAGAGACAAGGCTGATGGCCAAGGCCCCAGTGCGCCATAGGCAGCGCAAAGCGACTTCGGCCCCCGTTGAGCAGGAGGAGCCCGTTATTGACGAGGCACAGGCCTACACCGAGATGGCCATCAACGAGACCGACCTCGCCATGAGTAAGGCCGAGAAAGCCATAGCCCTGCTTTGCAAAAACTTAGACCGCGGACTGTCATATATAGAGAATCTCAATATTGAAACAACCTAAAATTACTGTTATGAATACAAGACACTTGAAATCGGCACTTGCTGCCGTAATGATGCTCTTCTGCCTCCAAGCCAGCGCCCAGCTGGAGTTTATGGAGAAGTATGAAGACAACAAGAATGCCACCTATGTCTATGTGGGCAAGGCCATGATCAAGTTAGTGGGCACCAACAAATTTTCAGACGTCGGCGGCCGCGACTTCAGCGCCCTCGCCGACAAGCTGACCTGCGTGCAGGTGGTGAGTTCGGAAGACAAGCCGACTATTGCCAAGCTGCAGGCCGACATTGCCGAGACCGTCAAGAAAGACAAAGCTGAAGTCCTGGTCAAAGCCACCGAAGAGGGCGAAAAAGTAACCATTTACTTCATGGAAGGTAAAGCGGAAAACTATGTCCTCATAGCAGCCAGCGAGGAAGAGGAGACCAACATTGTTGCGGTCAGCGGCACCTTCACCTTTGACGACATTGAGAAGATGGTCGCCGACTCCCAGAAACAAGACAAAAACAAAGAGGAACAATAAACCATGAAACTTAAGGCTCTTCTTCTGGCCTTCATGGCCGTTGCGATGCTCAGCAGCTGCAGCCTACGCTCCCACCCCGTCAAGGCACTGGGCCACATAGACGAGGTGCACCACATCCATCTCCCCAACTGGGTCATGGCCCTGGTCGGCTCCGGCAAGAGTGATTTAGGCAAAGAGCTGGACGGCATCAATGTCAAAAGTCTGCGCGACCTCTATGTCTATGGCACTGACAATGAGCAGGCTGCTGACAAGCTTTACAATGAAGCACGCCATATTGCCAAGGACAACGGCTACGAACTGGCATTGAAAGCCAGTGAAGAGGGCGAGCACACAGACATCTATGTAAAGCAAAAGGGTAAGCGCACCAGTCTCTTGATTATCGGCAAAGAGGATGACGGTGAAACCGGCGTCGTCTCCCTCTCCGCCAAAATAAAATCAGTTGACCTCGCAAAATTCATAGGAAAAAGCTAAAGACATCCTCAAAATAAACTTAAAACCGATACATACTATGAAACTAAAACTGTCACTCATCCTCGTGGCACTGACCCTGTGCCTCACCGCCATCAAGGCCGAGAATCCCTTTGCCAAGCTGGCCAAGATAAAAGACGTGCAGTGCCTGCAGTTTGACTCAATCCCCGACGAGGGAATCAAGGTAAAGGACATCAACATCGGCAACAGCCGTGAATTGATTGACACTTTCGACCCGAAGGATATCGTAATTCTGATTACCAGCAAGAAAAAATCAATCGACAAGCTGTTCACCCAGGCCAACAAAATCTGCCAGAAAAACGGCAGCGATTTGCCAGTCAATGTTAACGACGGCACCGACAAGGTGAGAATCTATATCCAATATGGAGAAACGCGCAGCAACATTGCCTTTGTTGTGGCAGATGATGAAGACGGAGTCGTGCTGTCCGCAAATATCAAAGCAGACAAAGAGCAGCTGATGAACTTGCTTCAATCGATGAACAAATAAGTTAAACATATCAGCGCGCCCGAAAGGGAATAACCTACGGCTGTCGGCACTACGTCGGCAGCCGTTCTTTTTTGCCCCACTGCATCACGGGGGAGTTAATCTCATACGTTGCCAATTGAAGTTACTATCATACGCCCCTGTCGGTCATAGTTACTTTCATACGCCCCCGTCGCTTCGCGCCACCCCCTCTATCTAGAGGGGGTGTCTGACACGCCGTTCTGCCTATAGGATTGCCAGGAACCGACTCCCCTCTAAGCGAACTCCCTTCCGAAGCACTGTTTTTGGGCATGGTTAAAACCTGCGCCGGTGCTCCCTCCATGCGGCACTCTCTATGGCCTTGGCGGCCATTTGTACGTGCCGCAAGGATGGAGCTTTTCTTGATTCTTGCTTTTTTTCAGGAACTAAAGGGCGAGGCGGAAGCCGAGGTTGTTGATCAAGTACGCAGGCCAGTCGTAGGAGCGATAAGCCGTACGGCAGTACCCGGCGTTGAAGTACCAGCTGCCACCACGACGCACACGGTAGGAGCCACTGGTAGGACCCTTGGGATTGGTCTGCGCACTGCTGCTGTAGTCGCCGTACCAGTCCTGACACCACTCCTCAACGTTGCCGCTCATGTCATAGATGCCAAGCTCGTTGGGAGCCTTGTCTTTGATAGGGTGGGTGGTCTCTCCGGAATTAACATCGTACCATGCCACATCGCCAATGGTATTGCTGCCGCTGTACTTATAGCCCTTACTCTTGTTTCCACCGCGAGCGGCAAACTCCCACTCAGCCTCGGTAGGCAGGCGAAACTTGCGGCCCGTAAGCTGGTTGAGTTTTTTGATAAACGTCTGACAGTTGTACCAACTGACATTCTCCACGGGGTAGATGTCTACTGCACGGTAAAGGCTAGACATCTCTAAAGCTACAGAAGTACCTGTAGACGGGAGCTCGCTCGGATTGCTGCCCATCACGGCCATCCATAGGGCCTGGGTAACCTCCGTCTCGCCAATGTAGTAGCTGCTCAGGGTAACGCGGTGAGCAGGCTTCTCGTTGTTGTAAACGACACCGTCCCGCTCAGGCGTAGCGCCCATAGTAAAGGTGCCGCCCTGCACCTTGACCATCTTGAAGCTCACGCCCTTCACGGTAATAGTGATGGGCTGGGCAGCGGCAAGTCCCGGCGCTGCAAGCAGCAGCGCCAGGACAACTGTATGCTTAATAAGAGTCTTCATCAGTCGTACTTATGTTTTTTTTTCAGGAACTAAAGGGCAAGGCGGAAGCCGAGGAAGTTGTGCGTGTCCGTAGGCGCGGTGAGGGCGCGACTAGCCGTACGGCAGTACCTGGCGAGGCTGTCCCATCTGCCACCACGAAACACACGGCCTAAGCCACGGGTAGGACCCTTGGGATTGGTCTGCGCACTGCTGCTGTAATCGCCGTACGAGTCCTGACACCACTCCCCCACGTTGCCGCTCATGTCATAGAGGCCAAGCTCGTTGGGAGCCTTGGTCTTGACATCGTGGGTGGTATTGTCGGAATTACCTTCGTACCACGCCACATCGCCATTGGTATTGCTGCCGCTGTACATATAGCCGCGGCTGCTGTTGCCGCCGCGGGCGGCGAACTCCCACTCTGCCTCGGTGGGCAGGCGAAACTTGCGGCCCGTAAGCTGGTTGAGCTTCTGGATGAATGTCTGGCAGTCGTTCCAGCTAATCTTTTCTACTGGCAGATTGTCCCCCTGCCATTTACTTGGGTTAGTGCCCATAACTGCCTTCCACAGGGCCTGGGTAACCTCCGTTTCGCCAATGTAGTAGCTGCTCAGGGTAACGCGGTGAGCAGGCTCCTCGTCTTTGTAAACGTTACTGCCCTGCTCAGGCGTAGCGCCCATAGTAAAGGTGCCGCCCTGCACCTTGACCATCTTGAAGCTCACGCCATTCACGGTAATAGTGATGGGCTGGGCAGCGGCAAGTCCCGGCGCTGCAAGCAGCAGCATCACCACGAGGGTCATCAGACCCGTTGTCTTAATTACATTCTTCATATGTTTAAAGTTTTTAGCTGCGCCTACTCTGTCAAGCGATTTTCGGCTTCCTCGCATATTGTATGGATAAAACTCATTTTCCTACTCAACCATGGATATAAAAAAAGAAAACGTGGACTCATCACTTCGTCTACGCTTTCTGAGGTATTGGGGAAAACCTATGCATCCATATCCGAGTAAAAGCCCACGCCTGAATCAAGCGCGAGCATTAACTTCTACTCTGGATGCTTCTTTTAATTCCCCAATTATCAGAAAGCTAGAATAAAAAGCAAACGCTTAATTTCCATATATCCTTTGTATGTATGTTGCTACATAGGCCTCTAAGTTTACTCGTTTCGCTGGCAAAGATACAAAGAAAAGCATACAAGCCCAACAAAACAGGAAGATATTTACATTGTTTACTGCTGTCCGGGGAAAGTTAGTGTCATATGCCCTCCCCCTTCGGGGTACTCCCTCGCGGAGCGATGGGGTGGCCCATAGGGCCGGGGGCGTATGATAACAACGTATGCTTTTTTAATTGCAAGAAAGTAAGCTCTAATATACTATAACATTCGGA
>OCTW011344736.1_pt1 | contig 22599 bp, 30 predicted proteins | sample 1539671 | NCBI WGS metagenome assembly OCTW01 (sample SAMN02144230, study PRJEB22623) | gut metagenome | biome: sheep rumen | host: Ovis aries | place: New Zealand
ATGTCTGGATTTTTTTTAGACATCTCTTGGATTATTTTCTAAATGTTTTTATAATCAAAAAAATAGATGCTTTTTGCATCCATTTTTTCAATTTTATTCTAAGAATCCTTTGTAATGTCTCATAACAAGCAAAGATTCTAATTGTTGTACTGTTTCTAGAGCAACTCCTACTACGATTAGTATTGATGTTCCTCCAAAGGCTAAGTTTAGTCCTGTAAATCTTAAAAGCATTGGAATTATGGCAATTATAGCTAAGAATAACCCTCCAAATAATGTTAATTTTGAGATTATTGATGCTAAATAGTCTGTTGTTGGTTTTCCTGCTCTTATTCCTGGTATGAATCCACCATTTTTCTTTATATTATTAGATATTTCTGCTGGATTAAATGTAATATATGTGTAGAAATACGTGAATCCAACAATTAGTAGTAAATAAACAATTGCGTTTGCTATTGTGTATTGTACTGGAACATTTGATGTTGATGTGGCTATTGAAAATTTATAAACTCCTGCCCAGAATCCACTTTGTGTAGCAATATCTTTATTAATCATTTGAATTACCATTGCTGGGAATGTCATAAATGATGATGCAAAGATTATTGGCATTACACCTGCCATAGCAAGTTTTAACGGTATATTTGTATTTTGCGCTCCAACCATTTTTCTTCCTACTACTCTTTTTGAATATTGAACTGGAACTCTACGTTCAGCATCTTGTACGAATACAACAGCTGCAATAAGTATTATTGCTCCTATAATAATTCCCAGTGCAGTAATTAATCCAACTGTTGAAAAGCCTGATGATGCGAATACTAAATTCCATATTGTTGTTATCGTTTGTGGCAATCCTGCTATAATACCAACAAAGATAATTATAGAAATTCCATTTCCAATTCCTTTTTCAGTTATTTGATCTCCAAGCCACATAAGTAATGCAGTCCCTGCCATTAATGATATAACAACAGTCGCGCCTGTAGCAAATCCTGTATCTATAAATATTCCTGAATTACGATAAGATAAATAAATTCCTAGTCCCTCTATCAATGCTAAAACTACTGTTAGCATTTTTGTATAGCGATTTATTTTTTCTCTTCCTTCTTCTCCTCCCTCTTTTGTTAGCTTCTCTAATGCAGGAATTACCATTCCTAATAATTGAATAACAATTGAGGCAGTGATATATGGACTTATTGACATCGCAAATACTGATAAACGTGAGAACGCTCCACCTGAAATCATATCTATTAGTGATGCCATTCCTTGTCCTGAAAAAGCTTCTGCTACTGTAAAGCTATTTACCCCTGGTACTGTTATATAACATCCAAGTCTAAAAATTACTATTAAAATTAATGTATAAAGTAATCTTTTTCTAACATCTGGTGTTTTTATTGCATTTTTTATTGTATTAAACAACTAAATCACCTCTGTCTTTCCACCTAAAGCTTCTATTTTTTCCTTAGCTCCTTTAGTGAATCTTGCAGCTTTAACAGTTAATTTCTTATCTAATTTACCTGTTGCAATTACAACTATTCCGTCATTTTTCTTTGAAATGATTCCATCTGCTATTAAACTTTCTGCAGTTACTTCGTCTTTGCTTGATTTATTAAGCATAGTTAAAGTTACTTCTGTATAACTTTTAGCAAATTTGTTTGTAAATCCTCTTTTTGGTAATCTTCTATATAATGGTGTTTGACCACCTTCAAATCCACGTCTAACTCCGCCACCAGATCTTGCTTTTTGTCCTTTATGACCTCTACCTGATGTTTTTCCTAGACCAGATCCAACTCCACGTCCAACTCTTCTTCTTGTTTCTGTTTTTTGTGCTGGTTTTAATTCATCTAATTTCATTTTAGGATTACACCTCCTCTTCAATTATAAAATATCTTCTACTTTTTTTCCTCTTTTTGCAGCTACTTTTTCTATTGTTTGCATTTGTTTTAATCCTTCTATAGTAGCATATACAACGTTTCTAGGATTGTTTGTTCCTATAACTTTTGTACGAATATCTCTATATCCTGCAAGTTCTATAACTGGTCTAACGCTTCCTCCTGCTATAATTCCAGTACCTTCTGTAGCTGGTTTTAGCATTACACTTGCGCTGCCAAATTTTCCAACATATTCGTGTGGTATTGTTGTTCCTACTATTGGAACTTCTATTAAATTCTTTTTAGCTTCTTGAATTGCTTTTTTAATTGCATCTGGAACTTCTGCTGCTTTTCCATTTCCAACACCTACGTGTCCTTCTCCATCTCCAACAACTACAACTGCACTAAAACGAAAAGTTCTACCACCTTTAACAACTTTTGCAACTCTGTTAATTGCAACAACTTTTTCTTTTAATTCTGGCGTATTAGTTTCTTCTTGCACTTTGTTTTCCCTCCTTCTTTATTAGAATTCTAAACCTGCTTCTCTTGCAGCTTCTGCTAATTCTTTAACAACTCCATGATAAATATATCCGCCCCTGTCAAATACAACAGTTTTAATATTTTTATCTAAAGTTCTTTTGGCAATTAAAGCTCCTACTTCTTTTGCAGCTGCTTTGTTTGCGTGTTTTTCTTTTACTTCTTTGTCTAATGTAGATGCTTGCACTAATGTAGTTCCTGCAGCATCATCAATTACTTGAGCAAAAATATTTTTGTTACTTCTAAATACACATAATCTTGGACGTTCTGCTGTTCCACTGATTTTTGTGCGTACACGAATGTGCCTTCTTGTTCTTTCAGCTTTTCTATCTATTTTAGATATCATCGTTTTCTCCTTTCTTAAATTAGTTTTTGCCAATTTAAATTTTATTTCTTGCCGGCTTTTCCTTCCTTACGTCTAATATGTTCGCTAGCATATTTGATACCTTTTCCATGATATACTTCTGGTGGTCTCTTTGTTCTTACAACTGCTGCTGTTTGACCAACTAATTCTTTGTCATTTCCCTTAACTATAATAGAGTTTGGGTTTGGAACTTCAAATGTAATTCCTTCTGGTTCTTCCATTTCTACTGGATGAGAGTAACCAAGATTCATTACTAATTTTTTTCCTTGTTTTTGTGCTCTATATCCAACACCAACTATTTCTAGTTCTTTTGTGTATTGGTTTACAACACCTTCTATCATGTTTGAAATTAATGTTCTTGTTAATCCATGTAGGCTCTTATTTTCTGTTTCATCATTTGGTCTTATAACTTTTACTTCATTTCCTTCTACTGAAACAGTCATGTTGCTATGAATATCTCTTTCTAATGTTCCTTTAGGTCCTTTTACAGTTACATGATGTCCATCTATTTTTACTTCAACACCTGCTGGCACTGCAATAGGTTTATTTCCTATTCTTGACATTTGGTTTTTCCTCCTTCTTCAATTATATGTGATTACCAGATATAAGCTAGGACTTCTCCGCCTAATCCTTCTTTTCTTGCTTCTTTGTCTGTTTTAATTCCTTTTGAAGTAGAAATTAAAGCTATCCCAAGTCCATTTAATACTTGTGGTAATTCATCTTTTGATGCATATACACGTAATCCTGGTTTACTTATTCTTTTTATTCCATCAATTACTCTTACACCTTTTTCATCATATTTTAAAGTAATTCTTATAATGCCTTGTGCATTATCTTTTACTTCTTCAAATGATTTTATATATCCTTCATCAAATAATATTTGAGCTATTGCTTTTTTCATATTTGAAGCAGGTATATCAACAGTTTTATGTTTTGAACTGTTTGCATTTCTAATTCTCGTTAGCATATCTGCTATTGGGTCTGTTGTATTCATTTAAATAATTTCCCTCCTTTTTTTAGTTATTACCAACTTGCTTTCTTAATACCAGGAATTTCACCATTATGTGCCAATTTTCTAAAGCATTCACGGCATATTCCATATTTTCTAATATAAGCATGTGGTCTTCCACAAATTTTGCATCTATTATATTCTCTTGTTTTATATTTTTGTGGTCTTGTTTGTTTTACTTTTAAAGATTTTTTAGCCATTGGCTTTTTCTCCTTTCTTAAATTATGCTTTAAATGGCATTCCTAATAATGTTAATAATTCTTTTGCTTCTTCATCAGTTTTAGCAGTTGTAACAAATATAATATCCATACCTCTTACTTTATCTACTTTGTCGTATTCGATTTCAGGGAATATTAATTGCTCTTTTATACCCATTGAGTAATTTCCTCTTCCATCAAAAGAATTTTTTGATACTCCTCTAAAGTCTCTAACTCTTGGAAGTGCTACATTAAATAGTTTGTATGCAAAATCATACATTTTTCCACCTCTTAATGTAACTTTGCACCCCATGTTAACTCCTTCTCTTATTTTGAAAGCTGCAATTGCTTTCTTTGCTTTTGTTACTATTGGAGCTTGACCTGTGATTAATTTTATATCATTCATAGCATTATCTAATGATTTTGGATTATCTTTTATATCTCCTAATCCAACATTTATAACTATTTTTTCTAATTTTGGAACTTCCATAATAGATTTATAGTTAAACTTTTTCATTAATGCTGGAACTATTTCTTTTTGATATTGTTCTTTCAATATTTCCATGGTTTATGTATTCCTCCTTTCGACTATTATTTTATTTTTGCTCCGCATTTTTTGCAAATGCGTACTTTTTCGTCTTTTTCTATAACATAACCAATTTTTGTTGCTTTTCCGCATTTTGGGCAAACTACATTTACTTTATCTGCGTAAATAGCACATTCAACTGGAATTATTCCGCCTTCTTCACCTTGTTTTCTAGGTTTTACATGTCTTTTTCTAATATTAACACCTTTAACAATTATTTTTTGTGTTTTTGGTATTACTTCTAAGACTTCCCCTGTTTTTCCTTTATCATTTCCTGATAAAACTTTAACATTGTCGCCTTTTCTTATTTTCATTATTGTTTTCACCTCTTCTTTTAGGATTTTGCGTTGTTCTTTTTATAGAACCTCTGGAGCTAATGATAAAATTTTCATATAATCTCCATCTCTTAATTCTCTAGCAACAGGTCCAAATATACGAGTTCCTCTTGGAGTTTTGTCATCTTTTATAATTACTGCTGCATTTTCGTCAAATCTTACATAAGAGCCATCTGCTCTTCTAATTGGTTTCTTTGTTCTAACTACAACTGCTTTTACTACATCACCTTTTTTAACAACTCCGCCAGGTGTTGCTGTTTTAACAGAAGCAACTATAACGTCACCAACTCCAGCATATTTTCTATATGATCCGCCTAAACATCTAATGCACATAATTTCTTTTGCACCTGTGTTGTCAGCTACTTTTAATATACTTTGTTGTTGTACCATTTTTAGGTTTCCTCCTTCTTTATTTTATAATAGCCTTTTCTACTATTTTTACAACTCTGAATCTCTTGTCTTTTGATAAAGGTCTTGTTTCCATAACTTGTACTTTATCGCCTATTTGACATTCATTATTTTCATCATGAGCTTTTAATTTATATGTTCTTTTTTGAATTTTACCATAAGTTTTATTTTTCTCACTTGTTTCTACGGCTACTACTACAGTTTTGTCCATTTTGTTTGATGTAACTACTCCTGTAAAAGTTTTACGAAGATTTCTTTCTTCCATAATGATTTAAATCTCCTTTCTTTATTTGTTTTCAGCTAATTTTCTTTCTGTTATAACTGTATTAATTTTTGCTATGTCTTTCTTAACTTCTTTAATTTTCATAGGATTATCTAATCCATTTGTAGCTAAACTAAATCTTAATTTGAATAACTCTGATTTTAATTCTCCTAATTCTTTTTCTAAGTCTGGTGAAGACATTTTTCTTATATCATTAATCTTCATCGCTTTCACCACCTATTTCAGTTTCTTTTTTAATAAATTTACACTTAACAGATAGTTTTGTTCCTGCAAGTCTTAATGCTTCTTTTGCTGTTCCTTCAGGAATTCCTGCCATCTCAAACATAACTCTTCCTGGTTTTACTGGTGCAACCCAGAATTCAACAGCTCCTTTACCTTTACCCATACGAGTGTCAGCTGGTTTTCTAGTAATTGGTTTGTCTGGAAATATTTTAATCCAAACTTTTCCACCTCTCTTAATATAACGTGTCATTGCAACACGGGCTGCCTCAATTTGGTTTGTAGTAATTAAGCCTGCTTCTACGGCTTGTAGTCCGTATTCACCATCTGATACTACATTTCCTCTTGTAGCTTTTCCTCTATTTCTACCTTTTTGTTGTTTTCTATATTTTGTTCTTTTTGGCATTAATGGCATTATTTGTCTCCTCCTTCCACTACTTGTTTTTTAGCTGGAAGAACTTCTCCTTTATAAATCCAAACTTTAACACCTATTTTTCCATAAGTTGTATTTGCTTCAGCAAATCCATATTCTATGTCTGCTCTTAAAGTCTGAAGTGGTATTGTTCCTTCTTTATAGAATTCAGTTCTGGCCATGTCTGCTCCACCTAATCTTCCAGATACAGAAGTTTTAATTCCTAAAGCACCTGCTTTCATAGTTTTTTGCATACATTGTTTCATAGCTCTTCTGAATGAAATTCTTCTTTCTAGTTGTGATGCAATGTTTTCAGCTACTAATTGTGCATTTAAATCTACATCTTTTACTTCAACTATATTTAAGTTTACTTCTTTTCCTATCATTTTTTGTAATTCATTTTTTAAGCTTTCAGCTAAGTTTCCACCTTTACCAATTACAAGTCCTGGTTTTGCAGTGTAAACATTAACTTTAACAAATTTAGCTGTTCTTTCAATTTCTATTTTTGAAATTCCGCTAATATATAATTTCTTTTTAACATACTCACGAATTTTATGGTCTTCAACTAGGTAATTTGAAAAATCTTTTTTGTTTGCATACCATTTTGAATCCCAGTCTTTAATAATTCCAACTCTTAATCCATGAGGATCCATTTTTTGTCCCATCTGTCTTTATAGCTCCTTTCCTATTCTCTTTCTCTTAATTTTATTGTAATATGGCTTGTTCTTTTACGAATTCTAACTGCAGAACCTTTTGCTGCTGGTCTAATTCTTCTTAATGTTGGTCCTTGGTTTGCATATATTTCTGAAACATATAATTTTTCATGTGCCATGTTGTGATTATTTTCAGCATTTGCTATTGCTGATTTTAAAAGTTTTTCAATTATTTCTGATGAAGCTTTTGGTGTAAATTTAACAATTGCTAAAGCTTCGTCTATATTCTTTCCTCTAATTAGATCTGCTACAATTTTTACTTTTCTTGATGAAATTCTAGCATATTTAAGAGTTGCAACTGCTTCTGGAATAACAACTTTTTGTTCTTTATTTTCTTGCTTTTCCATTACTTATTTCCTCCTTCTTACATATTTTATTTTGCTGCTGTAGGTGTTGTTGTTTTTTCACCTGAATGTCCTTTAAATGTTCTTGTTGGAGCAAATTCTCCTAATTTATGTCCAATCATTTCTTCAGTAATGTAAACTGGCACATGTTTTCTACCATCATGAACAGCTATTGTGTGTCCAACCATTTGTGGATATATAGTAGAAGCTCTTGACCATGTTTTTAATACTTCTTTTTTTCCTGATTCGTTCATTGCTTCAACTCTTTTTAATAGTTCTGGAGCAACAAATGGAGTTTTTTTACTTGATCTTGACATTTATTTTCCTCCTTACTCTATTTTCTTCTCTTAACTATCATTTTGTCTGATTTTCTGTTTTTCTTTCTTGTCTTGTATCCTAATGCTGGTTTACCCCAAGGTGTCATTGGTCCTGCGTGTCCAACTGGTGCTTTTCCTTCTCCACCACCATGTGGGTGATCATTAGGGTTCATTGCAGTTCCTCTAACTTCTGGTCTTTTTCCTAAATGTCTTGTTTTTCCTGCTTTTCCAAGTTCAACATTTTCGTGATCAGTATTTCCAACTGTTCCTATTGTAGCTCTGCATATCGAAAGTACAAGTCTCATTTCTCCAGATGGAAGCCTTACATGAGCATATTTTCCTTCCTTAGCCATAAGTTGTGCTTCTTGACCTGCTGCTCTAACTAATTTTCCACCTTGACCTGGATTTAATTCTATATTATGAATTAAGGTACCAACTGGAATAGCTTCTATTGGCATACAGTTTCCTGGTTTAATATCTACTTTATTTCCAGAGACAACTTTATTTCCGTTTGTTAATCCTATTGGTGCTAAGATGTAACTTCTTGTTCCATCTTCATATTCTATTAAAGCTATGTTAGCACTTCTGTTTGGATCATATTCTATTCCAATTACAGTTGCTGGCATATCAACTTTATTTCTTTTGAAATCTATAATTCTATATTTTTGTCTATTTCCACCACCTTGATGACGAACTGTTATTCTTCCATAAGAGTTCCTTCCTGCTTTTTCTTTCTTTACTGTTAATAAAGATTTTTCAGGAGTTTTCTTTGTTATTTCATCAAATGTTGAAACTGCTGTGTTTCTTAATGATGGAGTTGTTGGTTTAAAACGTTTTGTTCCCATATTTGTTTGAAACTTTAAAAAATAATATTTTGAAAGTTTCTTCCTCTCTTTCTACATTTATTTGCGGTTATATTTTCCTGTTCCGCATAACAGATATTTTTTATTTTCCGAGTTCTTTCTCGATAATTTAATTAGCTTCCATTGCTATTTTTTAAGCTCCCATGAATTCATCAATAGAATCTTTATATTTTTTAGTCATTTTTGTAGCTTTTCCACCTTTTACGAGATATGTTTTTTCTGTTGGATTTGTGTCTATTGTAACAATAGCTTTTTTCCAATCTGATGTTTTTCCTTCATATCTTCCAACTCTTTTTGTTTTACCCTTTACAGTAACTGTGTTTACTTTTAAAACTTTTACATTAAAAAGCTTTTCTACAGCTTTTGCTATATCAACTTTTGTTGCTTTTTTGTTTACTTCGAAAGTATATTTACCTTCTTGAATTCCATCATTGCTTTTTTCTGTTATAACAGGTGCAATTATTATATCTTCTGGTAACATTATGCATACACCTCCTCAAGTTTTTTAACAGTATCTAGAGTTATAACTAATTTGTTGTATTTTAATAAATCATATACATTTATTGTATTAACAAGTGTTGTTTTTACTCCTTCAATGTTTCTAGCAGATTTTTGAACATTTTCATTTTTTTCTGGTAAAACTACTAATGTTTTTCCTTCCACTTTTAAATTATTTAAAACATTAACCATTTCTTTAGTTTTAATTTCTTTTAGATTTAATTTATCTACAACTACTAAGTTGTTTTCTAATACTTTTGAACTTAAAACTGATTTTATAGCTAATTGTCTTTCTTTTTTATTTACTGTGTAATAATATGAACGTGGTTTTGGTCCTAATGCAATACCACCTTTAATCCATTGTGGTGCTCTTATTGAACCTTGTCTTGCTCTACCTGTTCCTTTTTGTCTCCATGGTTTTCTTCCACCACCACTAACTTCTGCTCTTGTTTTTGTACTTTGTGTACCTTGTCTTTGATTAGCTAAGAAGTTTACAAGTACGCTATGTACTACTGCTTCGTTTGGTTTTATTCCAAATATAGCGTCATTTAATTCTACTTCTTTAACTTTCTTTCCATCTGTACTATATACGTCTATTTTAGGCATTTCTATTTTCCTCCCTTCATTATGCTTTTACGCTTGTTCTTATTTTAAGGATAGCTCCTTTTGCTCCTGGAACACTACCTTTAAGTAATATAACGTTTTTATCTGTATCTACACGAACAACATCAAGATTCTGTATTGTAATTGTTTGAGCTCCCATGTGTCCTGGTAAATTCTTGCCTTTAAATACTCTACCTGGTGTTGATGTTGGTCCCATTGAACCCGGTCTTCTATGATACATAGAACCATGTCCCATTGGTCCGCGACTTTGTCCATGACGTTTAATAACACCTTGGAATCCTTTTCCTTTTGATGTTCCCTGAACATCCACTTTATCTCCTTGAGCAAATGTATCAACTTTAACTTCGTCTCCTACTTTGTAGTTTTCTACATTTTCTACTCTGAATTCTCTTAAATGTTTTTTAGGTGTGATGCTTGCTTTTGCAAAATGTCCTTTAACAGGTTTATTTACTTTGCTTTCTTTAGCATCTTCATATCCTAATTGGATGGCATTGTATCCATCTGATTCTACTGTTTTAATTTGAGCTATAACATTTGGCTCTGCTTCTATAACAGTAACTGGAATAACTTTTCCTGTTTCATCAAATATTTGAGTCATTCCTACTTTTTTTCCTATTATTGTTTTACTCATTATTTTTTCTCCTCCTACTATAGGCTGATTTTATTTAATCAGCATGGTCTGATTTTCTGCTTTTGGTTTAGCTAAAGCAGATTAGCCTTTTTATTATAATTTTATTTCAATATCTACACCAGCTGGTAAATCAATTTTCATTAAACTATCAACTGTTTTTTGTGTTGGATAAAGAATGTCTATTAATCTTTTATGTGTTCTCATTTCGAATTGTTCTCTTGAATCTTTGTGTTTATGTGGAGAACGTAAGATTGTAACAATTTCCTTTTGTGTTGGTAATGGAATCGGTCCTGATACTTTTGATCCTGTTCTTTTAGCAGTTTCTACTATTTGTTCAGCAGACTTTTCTAATAATTCAGCATCATAAGCTTTAAGTCTAATTCTCATTTTTTCACTTCCTACTTTGTTTGATGTTGCCATTTTAAATTTCCCTCCTTCAATTATTAAAATGTTTAGCCGGAAGTTTTAAACGCACCCTGGTGTTTCCTATGTTGTCAATATAAAACCCAACGATCGCATGAAAATCTTTGGGATAAGTGCTTTTATTTTAAAATAAAACTTACCGCCTGGTCTAAGCCATGACATACTCCATAGAAGTTCCCTACATCCTTACTTGCCGTAAGAATGTAGCCACATTCTACTTCAGCGCTTTGCTACATGCTTTATTAGTATACTACCATTTTTTACAAATGTCAATGAATTTTTGTAAATCCATTGAAAAAGTGTGACTGGTAAGTGAAAATGTCTCAAAAAAATACATAATGTTCTCTGAGGAGCCATTATGAGAAAGGTAAATTTAGGAATGAAAGAACAGAATAAATATGGAATAATTAAAATTGGGATGCAAGTCGTAGTGAACCTTCTTCATTTGTTAAACAATGCATTGATCCATTACTTTCATCAAACCATATAGCGCCGCAATCAGGTTTTAAAGTAATTTTACCTCATCTTCTTTTAGTTTTCCCTGCTCTTGTAGCTCTGCAATAACTTCAGTTCTTGTTTTTTTATTTTCTCCTGAATATTCAGTTTTCATGTTTTTCAAAGATATTACATCTATATATTCTTTTACTTGGATTCCTCTTGTTGCCGCTTTTACTCCTTTTGATTTCCTTAATATATTTTTGTCTCCTGTTAATGTTGATATACTTACTCCGTGCCAAAATCAATAAAACTATTATAGTTATAACAAGCGCAATCAATGTTATTCCTTGTATTCTTAGCTTTTTGTTTTTTAAGTTCTTTTTCATTTGATTTCCTTCCGATCTTTATTTTCCTTATTTTATAATCTATAAGTTGCTTTGTTAATAGTCTCAGGGGTTTGACATTTCCATCCCAAAAAAAATTTAAAAGCATTTATATCATTTTTTCACATTTTGCAAATTTGGAGTTATATAAAGTATAAAGCCTTGATTTACAAGACTTTAGGCTTTTCGGTTTTAAGTTTTTATGCTACAAGCTTTTTATTATTTCATTTTTAAAGCTTGTTCCTGTTCCAATTGCTGGCATATTTAGGCAATCTAGTATTGTTTCTCCAGTATCGGCAAACGTTCTTCTTGTCCCAACGTTTACATTTTCTTTTATTTGTTTGCCATAAATCAATATTGGAGTATATTCTCTTGAATGGTCTGTACTAGGCGTTGATGGGTCATTTCCATGGTCTGCTGTTACTATAAGCATATCTGTGTCTTTCATATTTTCAATTATTTCAGGAAGTTTAGAGTCAAAATATTCTAGTGCTTTTGCATATCCTTCTATATTATTTCTATGCCCATATAACATATCAAAATCTACAAGGTTTGTGAATATGTATCCTTCTCTTTCTTTCTTTATTTCTTCAATCGTTTTTTCTATTCCATCTTCATTTCCTTGTGTGTGTATTGCTTTGGTTATGCCTCTTCCAGAAAACAAGTCTTCTATTTTTCCTATTGCAATTACTTCTTTTCCATTCTCTTTTATAACATCTAATACTGTTCTTCCAAATGTATTAGATTCAAAGTCTCTTCTATTATATGTTCTTTTAAAATTTCCTGCACTTGTTCCAACAAATGGTCTTGCAATTACAGTACCTATGTTATATTCTGGCTTATCACAGATTTTTCTCGCAATTTTGCATACTTCATATTGTTTTTCTACTGGTATTATGTCCTCATGAGCTTCTATTTGAAGTACGCTATCTGCTGATGTATATATTATAGGATAACCTGTTTTGATATGTTCTTCTCCAAAGCGTTTTAATATTTCTGTTCCTGATCCTACTTCATTACACAAAACTTCTTTAAATCCTGTCTCTTTTTTAAATTCGTCTAGTAGTTGCTTTGGAAATGCATTTGGATATGTTTTAAATCCTGGATTTGTTATATATCCACTCATTTCCCAATGTCCTACTGGGCTATTTTTTCCAACAGACTTTTCTTGTGCTCTCCCAAAAGATGCTATTGTTTTTTCTTGTTTTTTTTCAAGGTTTATTCCATCAATATTATATAGACCCATCTTTCTTAAGTTTGGAAGTACTAATTTTGTGTTTTTATAAATTCCAGCAAGTGTATTACTTCCTTCATCTCCATATTTTTTTGCATCTGGGGCTTCTCCAACTCCAAATCCATCTAAAACAATCGTTATTACCCTTTTAATCATTTTCAACCTCATTCTTTCATAAAGGAATAGAGTTTAAAGAAGAATTAAACTTCACTTAAGATGTATCTATTCTTCGTCTTCTTCATCCTTTTTTTCTTTGATTTCATTTATGTCATACTCATAAACATGAACCTGCTTTATTTCATTTTCGTATTCATTTTTCAAAACATTTATATTAAAATCTTTTCTTCCAACTAGTTTAATTTCAAATTTACTTAAGTCTAATAAAACGCATTGTGATTCATCCATTCCTTCTGGTAGTGTATCATTTAAATTATAGTAAAACATAATATTACTATAAAATAATGCATGCATATTCTCTTTCAAGTTTATGCAATTAAATACAAAATTATCACTTTTTTCATTGTAGCATTTTTTTATTTCTGCATTTGCATTCATATTCATAATAATCCAGTTTTTATCTTTAATTTCTGTTTTATCTACTTTGTATATTTTCATATCATAAGGTGATGTCATTTCATTATATGCCTCTGAAAGAAGCATTCCATAATGATGTATGTTATCTCTATATTCATCTACTGTTGTATTTGGGTGAATTTCCAAAATTTTATATTTATCTTTTGCTATTTCTCTGTGTTTTTGTGAATTTAGAGTTTTAATTTTGGTTTTATCATCTACTAGACCAAAAATATCAAAATCTTTATCTTCTATCTCTTCATAGTCTTTTTTATATTCTTTTTGTAGTGTTTTTAATCTCTTTTCTATAAAGGTAGTATCTTTTTTTAGTTTCTTTTCTTTTTTATCAATATTAAATGTTTCTACATCATTATATATGGCAAAAATTGCATCACATTCTTTCTCTGATAGAATATCTCTTTGTGCTTTATCTATTCTCTTGCCTACACTTTCAATGTCTTCTTCATAGGAAAAAACTTTTTTAATTTTCTCTTTATTTTGTTCTTCTTCTATTTCAGATTCTGTAAGTAATGGCTTTTCATCTTTATTTGTAAACTTCCAAAAGTCGAATATACTTTTTTTATGACTTTCAATTTCATTTATATATATTGTTGCATTTTTTATTTTTGTTTCTAAATTTTCTCTTTTATTTTCAAGTGCTTTTATATCAAGTTCTTTATTTTTAAATTCTTTTTCTTCTTTTTGTAGTATTGTACATATTTTAACTAAATCTTCTATTGTATAAAATTCTTTTTCTTTAAATTCCACTGGTCTTTCTTCTGGTTTTTCTTCCTGTTTTTCTTCTGGTTTTTCTTCAGTTACAGTTTTCTTCTTCTTTTTATTTGATTTAAAGAAATAGTTTATTCTTCCAAAGAATGATTTTTTACATTCCAAAAATGTTACGATTTGTTTCTCTTTTCCTAAATACTCTATATTTTGATTCGCAATAACATTTTTTAGTAATTGCAGTTTTTCTTCATTAACTAAATTTTGGTTTTTTAGTGCTACTATTTTTTGTTTTTTATTCTTTACTTCATTTGTTATAAATTCAACTAGATTGTCATATTTTATTTGTGTATGGTTGTAATAAAAACATAGTCTACTATTTTCATCAAGTCCTGTTTGAAAGCTATATTCTTCTTCTGCATTTGATGCTAATATAAATAGAGCTTTTATTAATTTATATTCTTGTTGAGCTTCCTCCTTTGATGTTAGACATATTTTATAAATACTTTTTATTGAGTTGTAAACATTTACTGTTCCAACAATTTTTAATTCTTTTTTGCCGTTTTGTTCTTGAATTTCATAAATAGTTGGCCAGTCTTTTGTAAAATACCACAAATAGTTTTCCAAATCTGCAATTTCAGACTTTCTAAGTAAAGATGAGGTATACTCTGTATTATTTATTGGAACATATATCATTTCACTCTTTTTGGATTTTTGTAATTCTATTTGCTTTTTTATTAGGAAGAAAAGTGCCTCTGTTTGTGTTTCTTTTGTAGGAAACATCATAAAATACTTATCTTTTAATTCAGAATAGTATATTCCCCAAATAAAATTGTCCCTATATTTTACCGAAAATGGTTCTTTATCTTGAAGAATTTTTTGTTCTCTTTCAATTTGTTCAAGTCTTTCTTCGTCAAGATTCTCAAGTAATTCTGTAAATTCTTCATAATTTTCTTTTAGTTCTTTATTTTTTGGTTGCAAATAATTTATTAGAGGTTGTGCAAGTTTATATTTTTTTGCTGTTTCATCTAATCTTGTTGTTGGTGTTAAATATATTTCTATATCTTTTACATTTACATACCTATATATTTTATAGTTTGTGTTATCATATTCTTGCAAAGGTTTATATGCAATTTTTTCTTTTATTTTAAATAATTTTGGAATGTTTTCTAAGTCTAAATTTATTTTATTTAATTTATTTGCTATTTTCTTTTGTTCTTCTTTTGTTTCTTTTTTCACTTTTAACTCATTCCTCCCTTAAGATACAAACCTAGTTGGAAAATTATAATTATTTTTCAACCATCTTCCTATAAAAATTTACATGTATAGTATATCATAGTGATTTTTTTTTATCAATTATTTTTAGAGAAAAAAATAAAGCCATTTTAGCTTTATCTTTTTAATGCAATATGAGACATTAGATACTTTACAATTATATTAGATTTAACTTATAAAGTAATTTCTATATCTTGTAACCAGAAGTCCTTGAATCCTTGCCATGTAACATCTTGATGCCAAAAGTCATGAACTTCTCCGAAAACCTTTTGTTGGTATGGGGTTAACTCTACAGTAATGTCTTGACATAAGAATTTTTTTACCTTTGACCATCCGCTAACTTTTGCTGGTAATTCACTGTTCATTGGTTTTACACTATCTACATTATTTTCTTCCATTATATTTTTCCTCCTTCGTTAGTACACACATTTAATCACCTATTTTATACTACATTAAACATATTAAATCAATAGATTTTACTTATTTGTTATACAATTGTAATACTGTAACATTTCTGTAAAATTTATATTTCCATTTGTGCCCCCAAAAAACTTGCTGCAGATTGCGCAACTTTCTTTTCTATTTCACTCATTTTTGTATTTGAATCTTTCGAAATTAATATTACACTTCCTATTGCATCCCCTTCTGAAATTATGGGATATACAACTTGTGAATTTGATATTCTTTCTTTATTATCATTTTGAGTTATTGGTATAGTTTTGTTACCATTTTCTTTACTTAAATATATTTCTTTATCATCTATAATTTTCTCTAAGTCTTTACTTATTCCTTGTTCTAGAAATTCTTTTTTTGAACCTCCAGATACTGCTATTACTGTATCTTTATCTGTTATACAAGCAATATGTCCAGTTGTTTTTGCAAGGGTTTCAGCATATTCTGTTGCAAATTCTGAAAGTTCTCCTATGGGAGAATATTTTTTTAAGATTACTTGTCCTTCTCTATCTGTAAATATTTCAAGCGGATCTCCTTCTTTAATCCTTAAGGTTTTTCTTATTTCTTTTGGTATTACTATCCTACCAAGATCATCTATTCTTCTTACAACACCTGTTGCTTTCATAATTTTCCTCCTTATTATTTTCTTTTAATTTTATTGTTACAATTTTTGAGGAAAATATGCAAATTTTTTACGAATTTTTCTTAATTAAAAATGCAAAAAGCATGAAAAAAAATCTTTATCATTTTAGATTATCTTTCATACTTTCTCTCTTTTACAAAAGTTTACTCTGCTTGCTCTTCCTTCTTGCCCAAAAAATTTGGCCTATATAAATCTAATATTCCATCTAATTCTTTTGAAAACTCATCTAGCATTACTATTTTTATTGTTTGCTCTTTCCCATCAGTATAATCATCTATAGTCTGTTTTAGCTTTTTGATATTTTTTATTTCTGGCTCAATTTCTGTTTTATATTTTCTTGCTCTCTGTGCTAGCATCTCTTTTATTGTGACAATGTCTTCATTACTAGCACACGAAATTCTTTGGAATAATTGAAATGTGTCATAGTATTTAAATATTGGAATATTCATACATTCTTTGGCAAATTTATCATAGAACAATTCCATTTTCATTGGGATGCATTTAAATAGTTCATCTGCTTTTTCTTCGTACATTTTGTCTTTTAGTTTTTGATTTATTTCGTTGAAGTATTTTAAGACATCATCCATTTCTGAGCCAACTTCGCTAACAGAAATAGTATCAAGTTCTTCTTCTACATTTTCGCAATAGTCTGCAGTTAATGAAGCTTTGTTTATTCCATTTAAGAATACATTTTTAATTGTTCTAATATCATAGTCTATTAAATCTTTTTTTATAAAATAGCTAAAATATGCGAATAATTTTACAATTTCTATCGGTTTAATTCTACCCTCCTTAACATCTGAAAGTACTTCTTCTATTACACCATCAAATTCATCATCTGAAATTTTCCAATATTCTTCTGTAAGAAGTCTTTTATAAGCTGGTAATTTATCGGTATCTACTGTTGCAATTATTGTTTCCATATCTTCTTTAAATGTTCTCATATCAAATATACGAGTTCTAATATATTTTTCTATGAATTTAAAAAAACGATATTCTACTTTAAAATTATAATAATAGTTACTATCAAATTCCTTTATATAAAATTGTCTGTTGTCCATAAAAACTCTTGAAGATACAAGTGTTGCTTTATACTCTTCATTACTATTAATATTTATAAACTTATCTTTTGTAACCTTTCCTGCTTTAATTTCAAATGATACAGCTATTGTAAATATAAGCATTGTCTGCATTACTCTATTATTTGTATTTGGATAAGATTTATTTACCATATCAAATATTTTTTTGAAATCATTTAAAGCATGTTTCAAAATTCTTAAATTTCGTGTTCCACTCTTGTTAAAGGTTGAAACAATAAGATTTGTATTTGCACGCAAGAATCTTATTAGCTCTGGGTAACTTTCATACCTCATTAAAATTCCATTTATAATGTAATTAAATTCTGGTGCATATTCAAATGTTTCCCCAATTAGCTTTTCTTTAATTCTTTCATAGTCATTTGCTTTATCAAAAACATCTTCTATTGTATCTTGAATTCGTTCTACCATTGGCTTTTCTGCCTTTTTTGCGAGTTCTCCTTCTTTATCTAACAGATATGTTGCAATAAAAGTTTTCATTTCAAGATTGCTACTCTTTAATTTAGTAGATAATTCCTTTTCATTACAAATGATAATTGTTTTTATATGGTCATGTTCAACAAAATTATTTATATATCCTAATATATCAATAACATCTACATTTGCTCTTTCAAGGTCATCAAAACATAGAACTTTGTCGTCTGTTGCAAAAAAATCCGCATAGTCTATTCTATCCCCATTTTGGGTTACTCCAAAAAGATTTGCCATATCTAAACCTGTTTTTGCATATTCTGGAATTGTAACTTGTTTGTTGCTATTCATGTATTTCTTTAAATTTTTATCCATTAGCTGGGTGGTTTCTATGAATATTTTTTTACTTATTTCTTCTAGATTTGAAATTCCATATAAAGACATATATATAGTCTTATATTTTCTACCATTTAGCTGCATAGATTCAATTTTATTACGAATTTTATTGTTCCAGAAATAAGTTTTTCCGCTTCCCCACTCTCCATTTATCATAATGGCATAATCTGTGTAGTCTGCTCTAATATAATCTAATATACTTTCTACTAAATCTTCCATATTTTCCTTTCTTAAGGTGCAGCCTTAGCTAAAAAATTAATGTAATTATTCTTTAGCTATACCTTCATTTAATCTTTTGCAATTGTGAACACCAATACTTCTCTTGCACCATTTTCTTTTAAGATTTTTACACATTCTTTTGTTGTATTTCCTGTTGTGTAAATATCATCAAAAAGAATTATCTTTTTATTTAATATTTTTTTACTATTTATAATTTTATATACATTTTTTACATTTTGCTCTCTTTGTTTCCTATTTAAAGAACTTTGAGGTAATGTATTTTTTGCTTTTATTAAAATGTTATTTTCATATTTCAAATTTTCAATTTTTGAAGCTACTTTTTTTGCAATTAGTTCACTTTGGTTATATCCTCTTTGCTTTTTTCTTTTTAAATGTATTGGAACTGGAATTATTATATCATATCTTTCTAAAATTCCATATATTTTTTCTTTTTTTAGTATAATTTCTGTAAAAAAATCATACAAATAGGATTTGTCTTTAAATTTGTAGTCAAGAATAAGTCTTCTAGGCTCACTTTTATATTCAAACAAATACAAATGTTTATAATTTTTCCTACATTTTATACTGATTTTTAATTCATTAAATATTCTATTTTTACATTCTCTACAAAGTTTTTCTTTAGTTTGTTTTCCACAAATCAAACAACATGGTGGAAATAGTATTTTTTCTATAAAAATAAGAGCATTATTTAAAAATTTCATTTTTGTCCTTTCATTTAAAGCCCCTATTTATATATATTATAATAATTTTTCAATTTTTTCTTTTAGCCCTGTGTTACGTTTTTTTAAATCTGCATTTTGTATCATAAAATCAACTACATTTTTACTTCCTATTACAATTAAAAGTTGCTTTGCTCTTGTCATTCCTGTATATAGTAAGTTTCTTGTTAAGAGCATTGGTGAAGATGGTGGAAGTACCATAATTACAACATCAAATTCGCTTCCGCTGTGCTTTATGTATTGTAATGCTATATGAATGTTCAATTTGGTCTAAATCTGAATAGGCATACCATGCAGTTTTTTCATCATCAAATTTCACAAGTAGCATCTTTTCTTCTTCATCTATTTTTTCAATATATCCGAAGTTCTCCATTAAATACCCCTGTTCCACTTTCGTATGTTTTATTATTGCTATTCGTACTAACCTTTTCCCACAAAATATCATAATTATTTTTTATTTGCATTACCCTATCATTTTGTCTGAAAATTGTATCTCCAATTTGCTTTTCTTTCAGGCCTTCTTGTGCTGGATTTAAATATTTTTGAAGTGTTTTGTTAAGTTCTTTTGTACCTAACATCCCTTTTTTAGTTGGTGTAATTACTTGAATATTTTTGAAAAAATCATAATCTCCATAATTTTTAAGTCTTCCACTACATAATGAAATTACTTGCATAAGTATTTTTTCTTGACTTTGCTCATTTATATAGAAAAAGTCTTGATTTAATTCTTCATTTTTTACATCCTCTTTTGTTAAAAATCCTTCTCCTTCATTTACTCTATGTGAATTTAAAATTATTTTACTTTTTGCTGCTTGTCTAAATATTTTTGTTAATGTTATCGTTGTAATTCTTTCTGAAGAAATTAAGTCTTTCAAAATGCTTCCAGGTCCCACAGATGGAAGTTGATCACTATCTCCTACTAATACCAATTTCGTTCCCTGAAACAATGCTTTTACTAAATGATTCATTAAAAATAAATCTATCATTGATGCCTCATCAACTATTACAATATCTGCATCTAGCATTTTAACTTCTGTATTAACATTTGAATATATGTCTTCATCTTCATATTTTCCTATTTCGAGTGCTCTATGCAATGTTTTTGCTTCTTCATTTGTTGCTTCTGTCATTCTTTTTGCAGCTCTTCCTGTTGGCGCACATAATACAACCTTTTTTCTTTCTAATTTATATAATTCAATTACAGTTTTTATAATTGTTGTTTTTCCTGTTCCTGGCCCTCCTGTAATAATGCTAACATTATTATCATTTATTGCTTTTATTGCCTCTTTTTGTTCTTTAGATAGTTCTAGCTCTGAATATTTCTCTATATTTTTTAATTTTTTATTTAATGAATCAATTTCTTTAGTATTTCTTGAAAACTGTAAAATTTGAATTTTTTCTGCTATATTTTGTTCTGCCTCATAAAATGGAGTTAAATAAATCCATTCATCTTCTTCTACTACTTGTTTTTTTACCTTAAGTTCTATAATATTTTCCTCTAATTCCTCTGTTGTAACTCCTAAAAGTTCTCTACAAAATGTAAATAAATTGTCCTTTAATACTTTGCAATGCCCATTTGCTGCTACTGACATTATTGCATATTTTATTCCACTTTTTATTCTTTTTTCATAATTGTAGCTAATCCCTATTTCCATTGCCATTTTATCTATTTTTTTAAAATCAACATTATTGGCTACGTCTATTAGAATGTATGGATTTTCTTCTATTTGCTCTATTGCATTATTGCCTAACTTTTTATATACATTTTTAGCATTTTGAACTCCTATCCCAAATTTTTCTAAATATCTTACTATTTGCCATAATTCCCAGTTTTCATTAAAGGTTTCTGATATTGATGTTGCTTTTTCAGATGTTATTCCTCTAATTTTTGTTAGCTTTTCTGGTTCAAATTTTAGTATGCTCAATGTTTCTTCTTTGAACGTATCTACTATTTTTTTTGCTGTTGCTGGGCCTATCCCTTTTATAGTACCATTTGATAAATATCTTTCAAGAGATGATAAACTTTCTGGCATAGTTTTTTCAAATGCATCTATTTTAAATTGTTCTCCATAGTCTTGATGTGTAACTATTTTTCCGAACTAATTTTAAGCAGTCTCCAACATTTATGAATGGGAGATAACCTACAACTGTAATTTCTCCATCATCTGTTTCAAATTCTGCAACTGTGTAACTATTTATTTCATTTTGATAAATTATGTCTTTTATTTCGCCTTTTAGTTCCACAAATCTTTCCTCTTTTCTTTTTACTTATTTTATATCACATTTTGCATAAAAAATAAACACCTTCTAGTAATATTTTTATATTACAGAAGGTGATGTAAAAGTTTATATAATTCTAAGCATTTACATGCCTAGAAAGTCGCACACAGGCGCAGGCTATAAGTACACTCTACAAGTATATGCCCATATTGCCAGTCACCAAAGTCACAGTCCCAAGCACTATCATCATCGTACTGCGACGACGACCAATACCATTGACTTAATGTGCTGTAGCTCATAAAGCCGTAGTTCCTAAAATAGTTTGTATCTGTTGTTGTTTTTGATATATTTAGGTATGAGGCAAAAGCAGACCATTCTGCTTTTGATGGTACAAACCATCCTTCTTTTACTTTATCTTCTATTATATTCCATATATCAGCATCTTCTCCAGTTGTTGGTTCTCCATAATCTGGATTGTATTTTGTATGATTCTTCATTCTATCTATCATTTTATCCGTATTTTCTTTGCCTTTTCCAAAATCTTTTGATGTAAATGTTGAATAATCACTCATATTACCACTTGCATTTTTGTACCAGTAATGGTTATCACCATCATAATCTGCCAATGACAAAACATAATATTGTGGTGTTCCTGTGTTATTTGTGCATTTTATTAATGTTCCATCTACTTGACTTCCATCTGCGTTTGTGTATTTATATGTATTTTCTGAATATTCTCTTAATCCACTAGTTACTTTTGTATATGTAAAACTTCCACCATAACGCCAAGGGTTTCCCCCTTTATAGGTAGTTTTGTCTGTACTGTCTTTTGCTATATCTGCTACTATTATTCCATCTGCTATTCCATCTCCATCTAGATCTGCATATTTTAGTCCTGATACACTTATTTTTGGAGCATTCGTTCTTAATACAGTTGAACCTGGTAATATTGCTAAATTAGCTATAGTTATTGTTTGCGTTTTGCTTCTCGTTCCATCTTTGTTTGTTCCTGTTACTTTTAGTGTAAAACGTCCATCTTTATTTACTTCATAATATCCATTAAACCCATTTACACTTGTTGAACTTAGTGTTTTTCCACTTGTATCTTTTAATTCAATTGTTGGTGTGCTTGTATAATCACTTGCATTTGATACTTTTACGCCTAT
>OCTW011052550.1_pt1 | contig 22577 bp, 26 predicted proteins | sample 1539671 | NCBI WGS metagenome assembly OCTW01 (sample SAMN02144230, study PRJEB22623) | gut metagenome | biome: sheep rumen | host: Ovis aries | place: New Zealand
GTAAGAAAATCCAATAGAGAATCAGTTATATCAAGATATTCATCATTAAGATCTTTAAATAACCAATCATATAAATTTGAATTTGATGTATCATCTATAATAACAGTATCAAATAAAGTATAAGGATAAATTGTTTGTTTTCTTTCTTCGCAAGGAGGACATTCACAAAAGTCTTGTCCTGTTAATCGTTTCTTTATTGCCATAATTTATATCATTAGTAAATAAAAAAATAAACATGTGTTATATTATTTATTGTAGTAGTATGTTTTATAACTTTGACAATTCGTCCTTTTAGACTGGAATAAGCAGTTGAAGGTGTGAGAAGTGACTGTTGAAATCCCCTCCAGTAATTCCCATCTTGAAGTTGATGAGTATACTCAGCGTTTCCATCTTTACAGTTTAATATAGAATAAATTATGTCAACATTCGGGTCAACAGGTACTTTTGTACAAATAAAAAGTACACCATCATCCGTGTTTTGAAGTGCCATATTAAAACTAAAAGTATATTCTACATTATTTTGCAGTTTATCGTTTAACTTATCTAACTTCAATGCATATATTTGAATATGATTGGCATAGTAATCATACCATAATTTCTGTTGCCCAGATGGTTCAAACATTAAGAAATTTGTTGCATCTGGATTTGCTGAAAAATTGTCAAAATAAAAGTTAGTTAAATAATCTGAGTGCGATGGCTCAATAATTACACATTTTTCAGGTAGAAAGTAAGGTAGATTACCGTATGTAGTAGTACCATCACCAACTTTAAAGTTCGTTCTACTTTGATTAAATACAATTTCCCCATCTTTAGGTTGTGAGGTAGATGCTGGAACTTGGATTTGTTCGTCATTTACATTCTCAATATGTTCGACAGCATGTTGTATTCTAACATTTAAACTATTTTCAGGCATAATTAATTAAAATTACCATTAAGTATTATTGTTACAGCGTTATTACCAGTTGCAGTATCATTAGTAATAGCAGCAAAAGAAATCTTTTGATATTCGTAAGTACTAGCCCCAGTTTGTTTTCTAAGACCTGCTGTAGCTGAAGAAGATGCAGTAATTACTGAACCATTATTCATTACAGATTCTTTAGCACCTCCACCATAAGGGTCTAACTCCCAAGTATCAGCAGCAGTTTTTCTAAGATAACCTGTATTAACACTGCCAGTAGACAATGTTTGTAATGTGCTTACAATAGGAGAAGCGTTTATTTGTACGCCTAATACATGCTGACTGGCATTTACAACTTTTTTAAGAATTATTCCATTTCCACCATAGAAGTTTAATTCTATACCTGATGGTTGTGCACCAACTGCAATATCGAGTGCACTTACTCCTTGAGGTAAACTTTGATAAAACCACACATCTTCATTTGGAAAGAATAAGTTTGAATCCCCTATCAAAGACCATCCACCATTAGCAGTTTTTTTAAGGTAACCCCCTTCATTGATACTGAAATTAGTCCAACTAGGAGCGCCACTGCCGTTTGACATTAGTAAATTATACTGATTGCCAGCTGTTGTTGGTGCGTAAAATTCAGGTAAAGTTAAATCATTGTCTGCATCTCTAATGATAGCCCCTAATTCTGTAGCAGTAGAACTGTTTAGTTTATATGAAAGCTTTTTTGAATATAACGATAAATCACTAAGAGATAAATCAGTCCAACTAGGAGCACCAATACCATTGGATTTTAAAATTTGCCCATTCGTACCAGCAGCAGTAGGAGCATATATTGGAGACCATAAAGATGTACTTGGTGGTACTAATATATCGTAATTAACACCATTTACTCCAGTAGTAGCAGTAGGGATAGCTTTCTTTGTAGCACTAATTAAACCATAAGTCTGACTTACATTGTCTATAAATTCAATAGATTGACCATCTTGAGAAATACTGGAACTGGAATAAGTAAGGTTAGGAGTAGTCACTTGTAAAGATCTACCATCAACAGTGCCTACTTGATATGTATTACCATTAAGACTAAGTGTAGGATTATTATCTACAACGCTTGTAGTACCTGATACAATGTCCCAGTCAGTACCATTCCATATAAAGAAATCACCTGCTTGATAAGTAGTACCACCTTCAGTAAAAGTAGCAGCTGCAATATACATATCACCAGTATTTTGGCCACTTGTAGGTAAATCAGACCACTGAGATATTGTACCTTTGTAATTTAAAGCACTTGATAATTTAGTATTGACATAATTAACAATAGTCGCTACAGAAGGAAGAATAATATCATTATCTGTAGCACCTTCATCAATAGTGGCATTACTAGGACTGTAATTACTTGATTTGACTGTTTCAACACTATCATATATAGCTAATTTGTCAACAGTTTGATTAGTATTGGTAACACCTTTAACAGGATTTCTAGCATTATTTACTTTATCTATAAGGTCTAATACTGTATCTTTAAAGTTACTCTTATATTCAAAAGTACCATTAAAAGGAGCACTCAAAGGAACGCCAGTAGTAGAGTCAACACCTTGAGGTAATAGAGTCTCAGTACCCAAGTCGTCTACAGGGTAAGTCATCGGCTTCTTGTCGAAGTAGACAGTAATAGGTTCTGCTAAAGGATAATATGTTGTAGTACCGTCAGTAATTACAGTGCTATCATCATCATCTGTCGAGGTATAATTTCTACTTCCAATTCTTTTTACTGCATAACTATCCCCTACCTCGTCATATATACTGCCAGCACTATGAAGCTCACCATCAGGAAATAGCAAATTATCATCATTATCCTTTATGGATTTAATCCAATTTAAATCCAAAGTAGACTCTTTGTAAGGCTCATAAGTACCATTACGGTTAGGGTCAGAGAGGTTGATGCAGATGTCGTGGTTGTATGGGACAAGTGAGCCATTAGACCAACAAAAGAAAGTAATATATTTTGTATTACTATTCGTTTGAAACGTAGCCTGTAGTCCAGTTACATATTGTCTGCTAATAAATACCTTATTAGCATTATATTCATTAATCCAACAAGTGGTTGGGTTAGTAAAAGAATATTCCGTGTTACTTAAAACACTAATAAAGTTCTTACTTCTTATTCTTTCTGCATAAGTAATTTTATTTCCACTAGTATCATAACTTCCTTCCTCCCACTGCTCGTCCCACAAATTGAACCCCACACTTTTTACTCCATCAGGTTTCAGGCTAAGCAATTCACCCTCATTGTAAGGATAGTAGGAGTTCGGGAACATTGACTCAAATTCTGCAACAGTAGTAGGCTCATTACCAGCACCGAACATCTTGGTCAAATCAAAAACATTCTGCTTGTTCTTGACATAGTATTTGTGTCCGTTAGGATCTGTAATGATTACATCACTTGTTTTAGCTATTGCTCTGACGACGAACCCGTCGTATCGACGGTCGCTGCCCTGCGGATTGACACCACCCGAATAGAAGCCCAAGTCCCGGGCATCGCGAGCGGAGAAGAACGAAGCAGACCAGTAGTAGCCGTACGAGCCGCGGCTGCCCCAAGACGTACCACTGCCGTAGCCGGAGCAAGCAAAGAAGAGTCTGTTGCCGTTGGTCTTGCTCTGTAAGTAGAGGCCCAAAATTCCGTTCACCGTCACTCGCTTGTCGGTAGTTCCAGCCGGTATCTCGGTGCCAGTGGCGTCGATGTAGATACTGCCGGCAAACAGCTCCGCAAACTCGGTCGTGGTCGGCATTCTCCACGGTGCCCCAAGATTTGCTCGGGCAGCATCATAGGTCTCTCCCACAGGTATATTAGTAGTTAGTCCTGCACCAGCAGTATCTCCGTAAGGCTGTCCATCATACCAAGGTTCTTGACTATTAATACTGCCCCAGTTATAGTCAAAATCAGAAGTACTGATAGGATTGTGTCCTTCAATATTACCCCAAGAAAAGAATGAACCTTCATATTGAAATGGACTTGCAGCAAACTTATTAGGTTGAGTAACATCAATATTGGATGTAGCCCAAAGGTTACCACTAGGAAGACCCATATCGACAAAAGTGCCTTCACCTAACAATTGATTCCACACCAAAGTATTACCTCTCAATTTACTAATCTTTGCTGTTTCCTCACCTATGTTAATAGTTCCACCTGTCACTCGATGGTTCCACATCGAATCATCTGATTGTCTAACTGGTGCTTTAATATCAGCTGCTACAAGATTGGTAGACTTATCTTTAGTATATCCAGTAATATGACCATAAGAATCAACATCAACGTTTGTAATAACGTTAAGTTCTTTTTCTCCAATAACACTCGAATTATCAACAATATTCTGGGTAACAGCTTTATGGTGTACATCTTTGACATTATTATTAGTAGTGATGCCTAAACCGCTATTACCAGTATCTGTTGTGGTTATATTCTGTAAAGGAGCTATATCTGTGGCATTAATAGTATAAGCTAAAGAACCTTTTTGAACTACACCATCAGTTTCTTTTACATAATAAAGCTTTATTTGTTTATTTGTACTATCCCATTCAGCTGTAATAACAGTATTATCTGCTACATCAAGTGCATTAATACTATTAGCAATTGAAGGCAATGTAAATGTAGTATATTTAGTAGCTTTATTATTAGAGTCCTTAGTAATAGTTGTAAAAGTACCACCATCAGCAATAGTCTGTGCTGTATCAGCAGTTGTAGCTTCAAGTTCAACATTTACCAAAGTGTCTGTGGTATTAGTGGAAAAATTAATACCATCACCTTCTTGCACAGTCAATATCAAATCACCAATGGTAGGAGTAATAGTAGTTACACCATTAACTGTACTTGTAGTAAGAGTAAATTTATAGAATTTAAGAACTTTTCTAGTAACACTACCATCAGTAATCGTATCAACAACTACTACACTAGCATTACCACTAGTGTTGACTACAGTACCAAAATAAGGTAAAGCAGCATAAGTTGAAGAACCATCACCAACTTTAATTTTATAGTTTAAAGGTGGAGTATTGCCCTGAATTTCAAGACATACTTCACCAAGTTTAGGAATGGTTGTTACATTATTCCAGTCAGCTAAAGTCTTAGCTGCATGTAACAACCTGACATCTAATGTATTTTCAGCCATAATATTATAATTTAATCTATTATCCCTTTAATTTCTTTAATACGTCTCCAGTTATCTGATATAAGATTATAACCACCATTTTTATATATCCAAAGATAACCAGTATCTTCAGCAAGATACAACAGATTCTCATTACCAGCTACTGGAAATTTTAAATAGCTTGGAAACTTTAAAAAAGCCTTAAAGTTATCCATCATAGAAGCTACACCTTTAGGAGTAACTGCTATATTTGATGCAACATCTTGATTAGATGTAATTTGACCATTTTTATCTATCGAAGTTATAGGAGTATCTGTCAACTTGACATGAGCAGATGTATCTTCAGTACCCTTTGTAGCAATATGTGTATCTAAATCTTCTTGTAGTAATATTATAGCTTGTTTTAATCTGTTGTAATTATTAGAAGAAGCTATCTGTAATTCTGTAGTAGAACCATCACCATTTACAATAGTAACTATATAATCACCATCCTCATCTACTGTATACGATATAGTCTGTATGCCACCATACATTTGGTCTCCTTTGTAAAGGACATGCTCATTGTATATAAAATATATAGTATTAGGGTCTTTTACTGGTATAGCATTAAATTTAACTCTACTAATCCATTTAAATCTTACTTTAATCATAATGTAATGTTTTAAATATCAACTTCCCAGAATATACCCAAATCGTTTACATTAATTGCTAATTCATTATTGTCAGAACTGTCGTAACCTACAACAAACTGGTCTGGTTGTATATCTGTTCTAATAATAAAATCAGTAAAATTTTGAGTAGTTCTATCAGTAGATACTATTGTATTACCACTAGTAGTTGTTATAATGTCACTATCTATGATAGTAATCAAAGAATCAGCAACATCACTGCCGTAAGTAAAACAAGGAATGCTTTTTTCAAATACACATTTATTGGTCGTAAGACATTTAACATACTTGTTGAGTTTTTCAACTCCTGCCTTATCAAAGAGTTTTCCAAAAGCAAGATACATACTGTATAAAGTACTTACCACAAAAAGTGAGTATTTTTCTTTTGCATCAATATAACCTACTGATTTAAGAGTCTTATAATACTTGTTTATAGCTTTTAAAAGAAATTTTTCCATACTATTTATTTGTTACATGTACAACCTGCACTAGTAGAAGTATTATATTTATGTAGAATTCTCCAATAGTTAATCATTTGATTATAATCTTGCAGCGTTTTTGCAAGATTGAATCCTTGCCAAGCTAACATAAAGTTTACATCTGAGCAACTAGGATTACAAGCATAATCATTTTGAGAAACAATATCTATATGATTAAGAAGAAGATCATAAAAATTCTTTACTGACAAAGTCACTCCAAATCCAGATGTTGTATAAGAATCTCCACTTTGTGGATATTCTATACATTTTACCCATACGAAAAAAATATTATTAGCAGGATCTTCACTGCAAATTATTGAATCAAAAGGTATTTCATAATTTTCTAAATCTTCATTTAATTCTTGATTTTCAAGTATTACTTTAGTAGCATAAATACTTTCCTCGTTTTTACAGTTAAAAGTTTTTTCAGTATCTATACATATTTCAGTAAATTTATATGACTCTGTATTATTTGTAGCAGATATGATAAGTTTATCATGTGCGATATCTACTTGCAATTTTGTTATTGTTACCATATTTAATTGTTGTTAGAAGTTGTTTTTGGTTTCATTTTAGCGACAGCTAGTTTTGTTTCATTGTCGGCTTTATATTTTTGCTCTTCCATACGAAGTCTTTTGTTGTCAAGATCAAGCTGTGCATTGAATTCTCTTATTTTTTCTGCAAGTTCAGCATTATTCTCTTCATTTACAATACCATCTTTATCAACATCATTTGCAGCCATCTGCCTTATATTTTCTATAAGAATTTTTGTTTCATTATCTCTTTGGTTGAGCTTGTCTTCCATATCAAGTTCAGTTTGCTTTAATGCCGTTTGAGCTTGTATTTGCTGTTGCTGTACCTCAAGCTGACGTTGCTGATCCTCTTGTCTTTGTTTCATTAATTCTTGTTCGTTTTGTTCAACCATTTTTATTTTTTCTGCAAGAGATATATTTTCAATAATTTTCAAATAAGTACTAAAGGTAAGCGTTTGATTCTGAAGAGCTGCTTGAGCACAAGTTTCAACTTGTTGTTGAAGTTTTTGCATATCATAAGTATTGTCAAGCACAAGACCATAATCACATTCTGCAAATTCGTCACCATCAACATTTATTATCTGTTTTGAATGATCAGGAAGAATATACTCAAATTTCTTGTTGTTTCCTTTCATAGCTACTTTTGCCATTTCAAGAAAGCATTCAAGAACTCTTTTTTTAGTGTCATCATGCTTAGCAAAGTACCATCTTGTCGTATAAGAAGACTGTTGTGTTGCTCTTTCAACTCCACCAACAGTTTCCCTATTCGAAATGTTGCCTTGACGCTGTTTTGTAATACCAACCATTTCAGACATCTCGTTCTTTATGAATTCGAGAATCATTATCATGGCTTGTATAGAATCGCCAAGTTCTGTATCTACTGTAGACTCTGTATTGAATATGCCAGCCATTTTGCCATTAGCACCCTCTTTCATAGGATCTACAACAGCAATACCATACGTTTTCATATAATATAACCATTTGACAATATCCCATCCTGCAGGAATCTGCGAAAGATTAAGCTTTATTATCTTACCCATATTCCTTGCAAGAGTTTTATTGAGTCTGTCTTTCATGACATCGTAAAGATAGACATTGGGTTTCATCATATCTATCATAGAATATGGCTGGTTTGAATTAAAATTATATATCGTACCTATAATACCAAAATGACATTTGGACGGGTTGTTTAACCTATTATACTGAACTGGGCAAGGTCCACAATCAACAAATATAGCTTTATCACCAGTACCAATCATTGTACCATGCCAAGCTTCGTTAATGTAATAAGTCTTTTCCTCTTCACCAAGTTCTTCAACACACTTGTATTTTTCTGTATGAAATTCATACTGTTCCTCACCTGTTTGAGGGTCATAGGATTTAACTTTTTTGATTTTTCTAAGTGATTTCCAATAAACTTGCAAAACTCTTATATTGCCATTGAAATCATAAGGCAAATCTTTTGAAGTTACGCCATCATTGAACGATATCCAACCGCCCTCACCATCGGAAATATTATCAATATAATCACCAAATCTGAAATAATTCCTGGGATCACCTTTGTCTCCGTTACCGTCATCATTTTTAAGACCATCAAAGTATTCTTCTATGGTCTTTATATCTTTTGCAGACAACTTGTCATAGTATACATCTATTATCTTGCCAGGAGACCAATAATCTTCTATTGTAATCATGTCGGCATCTTCAATCCTACTTGAATTACCACCACCGAATATTGTTACTTTTGTAGGATCAAGTCTCTTAAGTACAGGTTCCCCAGCTTCAATGGTGCATTGATAAATCTCTTCATTGTTTGCAAGAACGTCAGCAAAACCGTCATTAAAAATAGCAGGAAAATTTTGTTCTTTTTTATAATGATTTAAAATACAGTTAGCTCTGATTTCTCTAAAATCCTGCCATTCATAAGTATAATATCTGTTGAGTTCTATCATTTTTTGTTGATAAGCCTCTTCAGACAAAGATGTGTCCTCAATAAGTTTCTGCATTGATTCGAGGATTGCCTGTTTTTTTGTCTCTTCTATTTCACTGATAGCATTAGGGTTTGTAACCACAATTTTATAATCAAAGTGAGCATCTCTTTCCTCACCAAGAAGAAGCATGATTTTATCATTTAATACTGGATAATGCTGAATAGGTTCTGGACTTACCCCATAATCGGCTTTGTCAGGGTTATATATTGCAGCTAGGTCTGACATGTCAAGCTTACCACTTAAAAGGTCATAATTAAGCTTTTTGTGAGCTGCTGTTTTTCGTATGACCGACGAAGTAAGGATGGAATTATTATCAGCATATTTTATACATTGTTTACACCATTCTTTAGTCTTTTTGTTGAATGGTAATGCCTGTCTAGGCCAATTATAATTCTGCATAATATGTAAATTTTTAATTGCAAAAATACTAATTATTTTTGAATAAAATGTACAACTAAGTATTTTTGTTACATTGTAATAACTAATTTTTCATCATAATTCTTTTTGAAAAAAGGATCATTGCCAAGATAGTTTGGGTCCTTATCCGGAGTTTTTCTGCCTTCAAAATCATCCCCATTAAGTATATGGAATTCTTCCCTGTAAAGCATTACAAGACCAAAAGCTCTGACACGGTCATAGTTTCCTTCATCACAAAATTGACTGAGCTCTTTGAGGAATGCCAAATTTCTGACAGTGGATACATTCTGTACTGTTACTTCTATTTCATTGCCATTATTGTCTTGTTCAACGATAGTTTTAGGCTTTAATAACCAATCCCTTATAAGACTGTTAGCATAATCGTTTACAGGTTTCGTCGCACCGACACCTCTTGAGGTATTACCATAACCACCTCGTTTGACAATATCTCTGTCTTTAAGATATTCAGGTGTTTCTGCAAGCATATACAAACTGTTCATTTTGCTGAAATACGCATAACAACCTCTGATGTTATTTTCATACAGACATTTGGCATTATAGAAAATACAAAGCTTTCTTAATATTTCATAATTTTCTTCAGCGAAATCCCTACGACCTGTATATTCTGCAACAATACTGTCTGTGAACAAATCCAAGACAAAAGTGGAACTTAAAGATACCGAATCCGCTTCATCATGATCTACAGGGTCATGCCCTATTATGTATCTGTTTGCTATCACATTGTTTGCAGAGTCTTTTTCTGGCATTTTATAAATCTCCAAAGCACCTCGAATCTTTGAATCTTTATGCGGAAAATTCCTTATAGGCGTATCATTTGTAGGTTTGAATTCAACAACACCATTTGGATTCTGTACAAGTTCTCCTACATAAACATCGTCATATTCATGCAAATTATTCTCCAACTGATGAATTCTTTCATTTATTGCAGCTACAGGAAATATACTATGTGTAGTCCTTAAAATAGCTTCTTGAGGAACTATAGGATTTTCAGCAGTAGCTTTTATAATTGCATTTATATCAGATGTTTTCTTTTTAGTTTCATAACGTGCTTTAAGTATTTCCTTTAATGCTGCAGTAACATCCGAATTACCGTCCTTATCATAGCATCCTTCATTGTTAAGATATGATGGAAAGAAAAATGAAAATTTTCCTCCACCGGTACCTTCAAGATCAAAAATATTATTTAAAGCATATATATGATATCCTTCAGGATGATACATCATCTCAGCCATTGCATAAAAGTCTGATTGTGAGTCACCCGCTGTGCCATATGCGAACGCTTGGCCAAAAACCTTACGTTTATCACCTTGACCTTGTTCGACAGAAGGAAGCATATTATTCCATACCTGTAAAAGATTACTGAATGATCCTGCTTCTTCGAGGATATATAAAACTGCACGTGTACCACGAAGTTTAGAAGAATTGTTCTTTGACGTAATACCAACAACAGAATTGCCGACACCGACATTACCCCTATCAAGATCTTTGTAACCAGCAACCCATTGCATATCATTTAAACGATTACTTAATCTTGTTCTCGGGAATTCTGTATTCTGAGCAACAAAATCAATATCTCTTTGAAATTTGTCAAGTGTCTGGTCTCCAGCAACAAGGAAATCTGAACCTGCTGCGGTTATATAACATGTTGTCTCTTTGTAGTTATATTTGGTTTCCCCAAGCTCGAAACGTTTTGCCAAAAGGCTTGCGCCTATATATGATTTGCCTTTACCACGAGCACTGAGCATTGTTGCGTGTTCACCGACATCTCTTGCCTGATTCAAGTAATGAAACAACAGGTAGTGTCCATCCCACACAGATGGCATAGAAACACGTCTGATGGCTTTTTTGGATTCCTTTTTACCTTTGGTTGATTTTTTGACAACGGTATCGTCTGCAACCCTCATAGGAGTGAAATTCCAGAAATAATATAAATCACCAGGTATCCATTCACCATCAGAAGGTCTTACCATACCTTCATGACATCTACGTACTTCTTCGAAAATCCATTTGCCATATTCTGAATTAGGATTAGGATTTGGTCTTAAATCAGTATATCTACCTGTTTTTTGGAAATGAAGACCAGTCTGCCTGAAATAATCCATATCCTCCAAAATATGTGGATGTTCGAGATCAACAATTATCTTGCCTTCTTCATCACGTTCAAGATCCTTTGCATATTTTCTGTCTTTTTTGGTAAGTTCTCTAATAAATGGAACTTTATAGTAATATTCCCAAAATTTTTCTTGAATTTCTTTCGGAAGACTTTCAAGATTCAAATCCTCTATAGGTGTCTGTTTATGATTAAGTATCTCCATAATTATTGATTGAATATAAATCCATCTTCAAATAATGATTTACCAAGATCCCCGCCTCTTTTGCGGTTGTTTTCTTCTATCTCACCTGCAACAATACGTTCAGTCTCTGTGATATCTTTTGCCAACTGAGGTAACATCTTTATTGCTGAGGTTATAGAATTTATCGTATAGACAGGCTTTCCTTTTTCATCAACTAATGTCAAATCAACTTCCCTAAGAAATTTACGTACTTTATCTACAGCAACCTGAGCGTCTTCAAGCAATCTCGACGATAAAGTCTTTGTGAGTTCTTTATATGCGTTTATTGCAACTTTTAAATCTTTTGTGATTTTGTATGATTTTGGCAAACCCTCTTGTTTTTTAATTTCTTCAAAACGTTCATTTTCATCCGTTATATAATTATACGAACTCCTTGGGTCAGCCATGAAATATATTATGGAACACTGTGTATAAAAATCTTCTTTTGTTTTTGAAGTGTCTTTGTTAAAAAGATCCCTTATGGGTTTTACAAGCATTGCCTCATCAGATACCTTTATCTGATAATTTTCTAAATTTAATAGTTTCATATGTCTTTAAACTGAAAAAGCCCGGTGTAATTACCAGGCTGTATTATAATAATTGTTTACTCAATTGTATATGACTTGATTATAAAATCAGCATCATTTTCATAAATCAGAAGTCTTTCTTCACCATCAATTTCAATAACAGGAAAAACGACATCCATATACTCTTTACCTACACGAATAATACTTCTTAGTGATTGTTCATCCTGCTCTTGTTTCTGTACTGTCTTAGGATTGTAATATCTTATCGGGTTTATCATAATAACATCACCAACTTTGATATTTCTCACAAGAGGACCTACGGCGAGTACTGTCTGATAAAGTTTGGTAGCTTTTTCAAGTTTGTCTACAAGAATAATACCACCTTTACTTTTTACGGCTTCATCATACTTATTTGCCGTTGTTAGTATCTGATTTGATAGCGGCTGTATCTCTTTTAATTTTAATTCTTCCATTTATATGTTTTATTTTTTTCTTGTTTAAAATGAATTTGCCAAGATAAGGTATATTGACATCTGTCAGAGTTGCATCTGGATTTTCATAAAAATCAAAACTTTCCAATAAAGTTTTTATTTCTTTCCACCAAGCATTATGCATTTTCTCCACTAGAGTCGGACTCAGATTGAACTCCTCCGCTACCTGTTTCTTGATTAACTTGTCCATCACTATATTTAAATATAAGCATCAATTTAAAGTCTCCAGAACCGTCAAGTTTTGGTATAAAATTTGGGTTTATTCGATAAAGTTCTGTTATTTTACTTTGTGACAGGATTTTACGTTCCCTGAGTTTACCCATTATACCATTAAACTGTGGCGCAGACATTCCTAATGTTTTCTTTATTCTATCTCTGTTGACTTTATTTAAGCATACTTCTTCAAGTATAGATTCATCTGAAATACTTTTGCTTAATTCGTCACGATGTCTTAAAATGGCAGCAAGGACTTTTTGTTCAGTCTCTGTAAGGTGGTGTTTAGGCTTTAAATATTCTACCCAAGCACCAAAAAAATCCTTGCTGTCACTGGATGAACAAGGGATTATAAATGCCTTGTCAATAAATTTCATACTTACTCCTTAGTTGATGTTTCGGCTGTATCTTCTTTAATCTGCTCAGGGAAAAGGAAATGTTCCAATTCCATTTCAGATTGTTCAACGATGTGGTCATTGAAAAGATTCTGATTCTTGATAATGTCAAGCATCCAATTAACCTTACTTACAGCCCAACTATATTGATTCTGTTGTTCGCTTATAGCTCTATTTACAATTTCAATAACCTCTTCTTTAGTATAAGTTTTTACGGTCTCTGAGGTTCTTTTTCCATTATTTTCTTCCATAATTTAACTCCTTTATATTTTTCGATTTGTATATTTAAATAAGATCCTTGTTTGTATTTTTCTTTAAAAGCATTGTCCCAATTCTCAATAAAATCCTCTGTAAAATCTGTACTACCGCAACATGGGCAAACATCTACGGAAGTGTTATACATTTCTATGGTATCTATATCGCCAATCCATAAACAATGTTCACAGAATTTAATTGGTAGCTGGTTGTACTCGTTTGCTTTTAAAGATTTTAAGTCCTGCGTTCTTTCTTGACTGTCCATGTTTACTTGTATTTTTTCTATTGTTAAAAGGCTTTAGTGATATATAATCTCCGAAGATATTCACAATATGTCCTCTTTTAAATGCTCTTCTTATAGATCTAGCCTTCATAATCGTCACTAATAAATGTCAATGGGATATTCATAAACTTTTCAACAGCCACTCTAAGACCGTATGAATTCCAGTCCTTCATATCAAGCATCCAAGTCTTACCAAAGAATTTTGCCTTGCTGTTCATAAAATCTTCGCTACCAGCTTTGACAAAACATATACCGTCAACTTTCGGATCTGAACTGTCAGGCATTATGATATAAAACCATTCAAGATTTTTTTCAAGAGCATAATTAATTGCAGCATTTGCAATCTTGCCTTTAATCATTTTTATATTTTTTGTGTCATTCATATATCTTCCAAATTAATGTTTTTGTTTCTTTAGGATCGTATTCAGTTCTATCTGTAACAACAGAAAACCATTCATACAAACCATCTGTCTTTTTACTTAATTCATAATAGACTGTAGTGTCAATTATAGGTTCTTTTTTTGCAAGTTTTTTTAAAAGTCTATAGTTTTTTCCTCTAAGCATTTTAATGAGAACAAATTAAATTTTTAGTTTCGCTCTTTATTGACTTTCTTCCTCTAAAAACACCACCACATTCATCACATCTATACAAAGGATATTTATTCACAGAAGTATAATAATATTTATTTTTGATGAGCGAATGATGTTTCTTACCACAAAAAGGACATACATCATCTTCAATAAAGTTATCTATGTTAGGATGGTTTTTAATCCAAGGCCTTAGCTTAAGATAAACCTCTTCTAAAACTTTAACATCTTGTATATTATATTCTTGCATTTCAAGTATTGCATTCATGTCGCCTTCCATACATCTTCTCCAAAGACTGAATGAAGTGGGTAACTTTCTAGACAAACCTAAATAACCAGCTACAGCATCCATCTTGTTTGAACTAAAACCGAATTTTTGTTTTACAGTTTTATAAGGATCTATTGTTATAAAAGGTTTTACAGGAGGCATTCCATATACAAGAAATCTTGAATATAACCACGGAATATCTGCTTTTATGCCATTATATGCAATTACTATATCAGCTTCATTTAAAAGGTACCATAAAACATTTACAAGTCTATAATCATAACCTGTTTCTATCTCACCAGGCAATAGTTTATCTGAAAATACTGTATCAGAATAAAGCCATTTTGCAGAATAACACAATATAAACGTTTCACTTATGGTTTGTTCTAACGATATATTTTGATCCCATCTATCCCAAACATAAGCTTTCATTGGTGCCATTTCAAGATCGAACAGAAGAATTTTCGGAAATTTTATTGTATTGTTTTGTTTTCGAACTATGTCTCTGGCCTGTTTTATGACATTCTCTGAAGTTTTACATCTCTTTGCAAGATAACCTGCACCATTTCTCATCCTGTAAGGATATTTGTTAAAATATGCTATAGTCTCTTCAAGGTTCATATTAATTCTTTTTTCTAGGCATTGTTTTACCTTTAACAACTCTGTTCATTATATCAGCTCTTTTATTAAGATCAGAAGCCTTTTCTTTTGCAGCTTTTATAGCAGCAGCTTTTCTTTTAGCATCAGACATAATTTCCTCATAACGAGCCATTGTTTCAGCATCGTAGTCAGCTTGCCACTTTTTATCTTCGTTGATTTTACTCATATTTAAAATATTAAAATTTTGCGCCTCAAGCAGGACTTGAACCTGCGACCCCCTGATTAACAGTCAGGTGCTCTAACCAACTGAGCTACTGAGGCAAATCTGCAGGATTTATGTCACTGCAGAAATATTTTATGCATTTTTGTAATAGATATGTTTCTCATGAAGAGTTCTCTTCGCATAAGGCTCGATAAGAGGCTTAATCTTAGCAACAAATTCTTCCGTAGGAATATTGTATTCTACAGTGCCAATAGTATGAGTAGTATAACCATTCTCATTACGGTGATCTTTAAATGTACCTTTAAGCGAAACGTACCCACCACTGTGTTTAGTCATCTCTTGTTCGTTGTTGATCAAATCTTCTGTTAATTGTTCTAAAAAATCTTTCATAGTTTATTATTTAATTGTTTTCTTAAATTTTCTGATGCAAAGATACGAATATTTTTTGAATTAACCAAATTTTTTGACAACTTTTTTCTTAAATAATGTTAAAATATAATATTGATATGGTCTAATATATGAAGGCATAATAGACTACATTTGTTTATAATTAGCTAAAATATTAGCTATGTAATTTATAATAAAATCTTTAGCATCTGCTTTAGCTCCATAAAGGTATGAAGCGATTCTTCTTAATATCAGATTGTTTTCTTTAGTTAATTCAAGTAAAATGTCTAATTTATCTTCCATATTAAAACATACAATTATTTCCAGCTAATGCAATCATTAATGCTGTAGAATCTAAGGTATTTCCAAATTCTATCTTATTCCATAATTTATTAATATAAGGCTTGATTATTTCTGCATTTTCCTTTTTTGAAGATTCGATCAGCTCTTGCTCTTTTATCTTATAAGCCTTGAACTCTTCCCATTGAGTTATTTCTTCAGCTCTGTCTAATGCTTTTTTAAACTTTTCTAGTAATTCTTGTTTATTAAGTTTAGTAGTAGATTCCGGTACTATAAATGTTTCCATAATAGTTATCTATTATATTTAATATTTTTTGGTTGCGTATCTCTTCTTGTAGTCTTTTTATTTCTATTTCGTGTTCTTCAATCAAGTATCCTAAAAGTTCTTGATGATTTTTTGCAACACTACAATCTTCTTTATTACAAATTTCCATATTCAAGTTTTAAGTTTGGTTCAAGTGGGTTTTGACTTATTTCATAGGCATTTGTAAAATATAATTCAAATCTTTGTCTGAGAGTTTAAAACCTAATTTATCACCAATACCCATTAAAGGTGAATCTGTAGTTACAGTTCCTTCCCATGGTTGAGTCCAAATATGGGCAATAGGTTCCCCGCGTTTGTCTATAAAACTGGCAGCAGTTCTTGCTAGAAGTTTTTTAATTTTAGACATTCCCTCTTTTTCTCCCCATCTTTGGATAAATTCTTTAGGATTGTATTTCCATATATCATAATGTAAAGTACCTAAATCGTTTTCTCCATAAGTAGCATGTCCTCCTGGGTCTAAAACAGGGTGGTCATACTGGTATATCCCCATAGCTTCTGACTGGACTCTGTTTGCTTTATTATCCACAACACCTATATCATATACTCTAGGACGTTTTATGCCATACTTTTCAGTTGTATATTTAGAAATAGCTTCTGGATAATTATTTGTCAATTCATAAGGTGCTTTATCTAAATTTTTCCCAAGATACAAATCAATCACATCTCCTTCATATCCTCCTATAGTGCTTGAGCCTGCCTCTGTGCCATTATACATAAAATCTGGTCCTAGATTATAAGCTAGTTTGGGGTCAGCTTTTGGGTTAAATATGTATGATGTTATATTCCTTACATTATTATCTTTAAGAAACTTAGGAACGTCTTTAAGAGACGTGTGCATCAATTTATCGCCCATTCTCAGACCAACCTCTGCCAATCTTTTATTTACACCATTAGTGTAGTTTAAAACTTTAGGCTCTACTCCACCTAAATACCATCCTGGATTCAAAAAACTTGCAGCAAGTATGTCACCTGAAGTAGGCTCACTATGCACTATATTCCTAGCTAAGTTATAATCAAAAGTGCTGCCAGTGCCTTCTAAAGACAAATTATTAAGACCTTCATGTCCAGCTAATCCAAGCATTGCTGTAGCCATAGGTTTAGCATAAGCTTTTGCTGTGCCTAACAAAGCTTCTTTACCAAAAGATAAAGCTTCTGGTCCTAATATAGGAAGTAAAGGACTTAACGCAGCAACATTCATAAAAGTCTGAACACCTTTATAATCAGGTCTTTCTTGTACATTAGTTACAAAATTTTTATAATCTTGCCATTTCTCTGGAGTATTTAAATCTGCTGGAACGGAGTTTTCTTCTCCCCAGATATCATGATAAGGATGTTTAGCAGTAACAGTTACAGGTTTTAAATTGTATCCTGCATAATAGCCTTTAGAATCTTTTGCAGCATAATCACTATGTAATTTATTATCAGGATTATCCCAACCCAACTGATGCAAAGCTAATTCTGTTTCATACGTTTTAACCCAATCAGATTCATTATTAGTTGGACCTCCCTCTTGATATAAACGACCACCTGCTTGAAAGTTAAAATCGTTTTGCTGTTTAACTACAGGTTGGCCTGTAGAAAAGTCTATATGTGTAAATTGTCCATCCCTTGTTACAGTAGGGTTAACAGGTATAACTATTGAAGCTGTATTAGTTTTAATGTTCCAATCATTATAATCAGGTCTATTTTTCCTAGCATTTCTTATAAGATTTTCTAATATACTTTTATCAGATGTGACCAATCTATTGCCTATTATTTTAGCACCTTTAGGTATTGGATATGTTTCATATTCATCTCCTTGAAAACCATGACCTAATATATGAGATTCAATACTATAAGTATCTTTAACAAGCTGTCTTTTTTTCTCCGCAACATTCATTATTTCGTTGACAGGCAAAGAAGCTTTAACTCTTCTATCCATATTAACAGGATAAAACGTAAGAGTTTTTTCAATAGGTTGACCTTCATTAATAGTAAACTGTAAAGGACTATCACTATTATAAGTAAATCTAGGAGATTGCCTAAAACCAGACTGCACATAATAATTACCTTGTGGGTCTACTATCAATCCTTCATTAGTGAAACTATATCCTTCTGGAAGTGCTGAAGCAAAATATCTATAATTCTGATAATCATTGCCCATATTATTCTTGTAAACACTTCTTAAATCTCTAACAAAATCAGGATTGTTTTCATATTCAGGACCAGGATGAGCAGCTTGTTCTGCCTTTACAGCAGCTTCTATTTCTTTAAAATAAGGTTTACCAACGTTAGCTTTCCAATCATCTGGTGTAATAACCACTTTTTCTCCTTTATTGTTATGATAATGATAAGGATTTTTTGGGTCATGGTCAGGCAACGAACCCCCTGTAGCAAAACTAAGTCCTTGTTTAGAGTTGGCTTCCATCATATCCCAAAACTCCTCTTCATTCAATTCTGATGCAGGTTTCAACTCCACATTAGACTTACTTACAGGATTGGTTCTCTTGGCAGTAACTGTAACAGATGGCAGCATTATTTCATAATCACCTGTGGCAGGATTCAGCTCATAATGCAGCAAACCGTTGGTTTTATCCTGTATATAATTATCAGCTTCAGCAGAATAATAAGGATTTGCCTGCAAACCAGTGGTGACAACAGTAGGACTACCTATTCTGTCTAATAAATTACCAGCAATATTTTTTAACCTCGAAGTACCATAGGCTTTACCTGTATTATGATAATCATTGAAATCCCAACCTTGATTATAAACCTTACCAGTCTTTCTGTCAATATATACCTCCACAGGAAAATATGCAGGATCAGGCAAATAACTGTCTTGTGGGCCTTTATATACAGCTGTCTCACCAGCAGAAGCATTGTCTAAAAAAGTGCCTATCTTTTGCAGATTATCCCTATTAACGTTAACATCAGGATACTTTTGATAAACAGGTATGTCTTTATGTGGACTGTTTGCCACAGCATTTGTAACAGGACCATATTTATTATTGTTTAGTCTAGTATAACCATACTGCTCAAAAGCTTTTTGCTGGTTCTTCCTGTTCATCAAAAATGTAGCTTGAGGCATGCCATTGCCAGGCTCATAATCACTGTCCTGCAAAGCTGCATCTTTGTCTATCTGACGTTGTGCTATCTTCATCAATTTTGATGAAACCTTATAACCTCTCGGCATTTTAATATCACCACCATCCTGAAAAGTATTGTAATGCTCTTTTATGGTATCCAAATCCATTATGCCATTCGATATATAAAGTCTCATCAAATCAGACTTCTCTTTAATACTTAAATCTTCCCAAAACATAACAAATCATTTTATAATGTTAAATTTAAGCTTCCTGTTGGGACGTACATAAGAATAATGTATCCATATCGAAGAACCTGAAGACTCCCAAATGCACTGGTCATAGTCAAAGTTCTTTATAATCATATCATAAAGCTTCCTGTTAAGATCTTTAGACCTCGTTGTCAAATCAGCAGCAACACCAAGCTGATGCTGACTGGTTTTGACACCACCTACAGCTTTATTCAATTCAGGACACCTGTAACCACTGTTGACAAATATAGGCGAACCAAACTTTTCCCTGATCTTGTCAAGCTGCTCCATCAATATGTTCAAATTAACTTTTACGGCTTCGTTCGGCTTGTTGTTAATGCCTTTTTTCCTAGCAGTCTCCGAAGCTGTCAACTCCTCTAAAGTAAAATATTTAGCCATTATATAACCCCCTGTTTCTTTAAAGTCCATGTACACCTGGCTAACCACTCAACCAAAGGCTCATCACCATTCAAATCATGATAAGCACCAGCATCAAGTATAGCATGAAACAACTCATGAAGCTTGGTAATCTCCAAGTCATCATCATCACGAACCTTGTCTTTAATGGATTTCGATACCTTTATCTCCCCGAAAGGATGTCTGGTAATACCATATAAAACATCGCCTTCCTCGATACAAGGATCATCATCTAACGTATCTACAAATTTAAGAATGTATCTCTTCCCAAACAAATTAAATTTCTTGTCTTTCAACTCTTTCATAAAATAATAATACTTGATAAAAACCATACAATACCCATATACCACTTCGAAGGATAGTCCAAATCAACAGAACGTGTCCTGTCCTCATAAAGACCTAAACTGTATAAGTTATTGTGACCAACCCATTCATTGACCAAAGACCAGTCACTCCTGTTACTTAAAACATAATTGTCACAACAACTCCTTAAAAACCTTATACAAGAATACATCTCCGAACGATCCTTAACCTTATAAGAATCATATATATGAATATTATACTCATCAACATCAATAACTAAATTGTTATAACGAACTCTTATCATAATGTTAAACATATTTAATAATTGAACATAATTATCCCATTAATATATAATAAATTATATATTATAATTAAAATTTTTATTAACTTGATTAAATAAAGCAACCTGGTATGGTTCATTATAAAACTTGCATTCTATAAAACCATACCAAATTGCCGAGCTCCACGGCAAGCTTTCCAGTGTATCAGGAGGCGTTTATATATTATTAGTTCTCATGCTTGTTATCCCTAGGGCTGACTTACCTCTACCACGCTGGGTGCAGCCACTCCTGATTCCTTAAAAAGTCATCTAATCAACCTAAAAAATTCATTGCAAAAATACAACTTTTTTTTGAATTATACAAATAAAAAAGTAAAACAGTTTCATAAAAAATCTTAATTTTTATTTTTTATTTTTTTTTATTTTTTGTTTTTATCTAAAAGGAGTGAGGATAATCCCACCGACCGCCCCCTTCCCTCGACGCCGTGGGAGGGATCCCCCGGATCATCAATGTATAATTTAAAAATATAAATAATATGATTGATACAACTATTGATTTTTTCAAACACTATGAAACTCACTATGGTTACAGTGAGATTTATGTAGTGCATAAAGATTCTGACCAAGTACCAGTTGTCTTTGAAAAGAGATACATAAATTCAGATTATGAGTATTTCTGTGGAGAGTATTGGCTGGATACTAAAGAAGACTATAACCTCAATCAACTTCTCGATAGTTGGTTCAATGGAATTTATCTAAATGAGGATGATTATTGGAATCATCCTTAAAACATAAATGTCTAATTTAAAAATAAAAAATTATGAAAAAACTTAATGTTGCAAGCATTGACGTCACTAAAAACGTCACCATTCTCGAAAAGCTCGGCTATGATGCTGAACAAGGATTCAGCGCCAGTGATTTCAGTTGGACCAAGAAGACATTCACCCGGAAAGAGGACGGCAAGTCCTACAAGGAATTTGCCGCTGAAGGTCTCCTGCTGAATATGGAGAACGGTGTCCAGGTTCCTATCAAGATTGACCGCGTCACAATCGGCCACGATGTCGACTATGAAGAGGACATCGACCTGCTCTATGCCGGTAGACTGTCGTTCTCGAACCACGGCCGTGACGACGCTGAACCTTTCTGGATGTTGACAAGGGCAAGCCAGGCAGGAGAGGCTGCGTTCACTGACGATGAACTGGCCAACGGGGATTAATTCCTCGTTCGGGGAGCTGGATTTCATACAGTTCAGCTCCCTTTCCCATTTCAATCTAGCGGTTGACTTGGGAACAAAATCATAAAGTTGGATCTTTATATTATATATTATTATATATATTATTATATATTATATTATATAATATAATATTATATTATAATATATATTATATATATTAATATAAATATTAATATATATTAATAATTATATATTATATATTATATATTATTATAATAGATTCTTTCTTTCTTTGGTTCTTTCTTTCTTTCTTGGACTTCTATAAATGATTGCAATTATATAATTGATTGCAACTCTATAAATGATTGGACTTATTACAAGTGATTGGGTTTATTACAAATGATTGGACTTGTTTTAAACCTTGGTAAGTGACTAATAATGAGGGAGATACTCCTCCCCCTCGTTCTTTTGTCAAAATCATAAAGTTCAAAAACGTCCGACACATACTAAACTGAATAAATTTACTAAAGTAGCAGAAGATTCATAAGAATCAGTATGCGGTGTTTCTCTATCATATTTAAGGTATTCTAGAAAGCCTATAGAAACACGATTAAAATATTCTTCCTAATAATAATGATGATTAAAATTAAAAAACAGATATATGAAAACGATTCTAAATTCCAAAAATCTGGAGAATATTGTTCTTCAGTTAGCAATATGTGATATCGATGACGTTGTCACAATTGA
>OCTW011599770.1_pt1 | contig 22571 bp, 21 predicted proteins | sample 1539671 | NCBI WGS metagenome assembly OCTW01 (sample SAMN02144230, study PRJEB22623) | gut metagenome | biome: sheep rumen | host: Ovis aries | place: New Zealand
CGTTTCTGTATAAGGTTATTTCTTCAGCGGCATTTCAATGGACAAGTCACTTACCGCAAATGAAGCACAGGGGTGAATATAACCATCCAGTTTATCTTGAGCCCTTCTTCCGTCCGTATCCTCAGGGATAAAAACGTCTCCGGAGAGCAGCCGGCTTCGACACCACCCGCAAATACCTCCGCGACACCGATTGGGGCCTGCAACACCTGCGCGTTCCAATGCAACAAGAATATTTTCATTTGCGTTGCAGGGAATATCGAACAGCTTGTCACACATCTTGATTTTAAGATTGAAGACCTTATCTTTCGCTTCAATGGGATATCCGGGATAGTTCCACGGCTGACTGATATTATCATAGAGTTCTTTCCGATAATATTTCTTGATCAGCCCCAGTTTTTCCGCTTCGCCGTCGAGGAACTTATACATCCCCTGTGAGCCTGCGGCAAAGACGCTGTATACGCCCTCCCCTGCATATTTCCGGATCAGATCAGCAGTAATAAAACCATGCTCGCAGCCTTCTGCATCCTCTTCGCTGAGGACATTGATCAGCTTCACCTTATCCGTACGGCTCATCATCTCATTGAACTCATCCTGGAAGAGGATGTCCTCTTTGGTCCTGCTGCCGTATAGGATGATCATTTCAAAATCTTCATCCCCGTCTGCTATGGCATTGGCCATGGCAAAAATCGGTGTAATTCCGCTGCCTCCGGCAATGGCAATCACTTTTTTTGCATCACGCAGCGGCTCGTAGAAGAATGTCCCCTGCGGTCCTGATGTCTCAACCTGATCACCGATCTTCCAGTTTTCATGAATAAACGCGCTGAGAAATGCATCCTGTTCAACACGCTTTACCGTGAGCTGGATCTTTCCTTCCAGCGTCATCGCAGGACCGCAGGATAGTGTCACAGGTCTCGCGATCAGCTTGCCGTCTATGAGCTGCCTGATAACAACAAACTGTCCGGCCCGAAAAAATGCAGGGTTCCGGTCATCCGTTCGGCGAAGCGTATAGGTCCTCACATCTCCCTTGCCGCGTACTTTGATGTCTTCGATCGTGAAGAACTGACTGTTCGGATGTCTGGCGGCTGCGTTCTGGTTGGAGGCATAGGTTTCAACCAAAGCTGTGACGGGCGTACTCTCAATGATCTTTTCACGCTGTACCTTCATGTTCTTAAAGCGCAGCATATCAAGCAGTCCGATGGGGCTCATTTTGACGTTGGCCATTTACTTTCCCTCCTTCGCGTCCTGTTCCATTTCCTCCAGCAGGAGCATGGCCATATCGTTGCCGTTCAGATAAGTCTGATTAAATCCATCGCTTCGGGCACCGGCAGCTCCACAAGTCTTAAATCCGTGGATAGGCTGCTCTTTTCTGAGTGTCAAAAGCCTTGAAACCATCGTATCCCACTCGTTGACTTCATAGCCATAGACCGTTCCCTGTGGTGTGCCGAGGAAGTTGCAAAATGTCCACGGCGATGCCATCTCAATCTCTTCGATGCAGTCATGAATGATGATTCCGGTATCCTTTTCAAAGTTTTCCAGTACCTTTTGGAAGAGTTCTGTCTTTTTCCTTGCATATTCGCGCTGTGATACTGTCCCCCAGACATCCTCTGTATAGGTAATCGTAAAGGTCATTGCTGTCGTTCCTACGGGGCTGGCTTCGGGATTGGCGACGTTATAGATGACCACAACGCTGTGTGTATTCAGCTCCATGCTCTTGGACCAGGCAAAGTTCTTCCCATTGTCCAGTTCACCCGGCATGAATATCGTATAGTCCTTAATTCCCAGTTCTTCCACGCTTTTATTCAGGCCGACATAAGCCTCAAAGAAGCGCACTCCGTGCTTCTGTGCATTGAGGCGTTTGATCTCTCTGTCCGGGACCTTGATTCTCTTATCCAGAAGTTTCGTGTAAGCATCCTGAGGATTCATGTTCGCGATGACATAGTTGGTCTCGACAAAACCAGCGTCTGTTTCAACACCGATGATCCTGCCGTTATCATCCGAAACAACTTTGTTTGCCCTGGTATTCAGCCATACCTCCGCACCCAGTTCATACAATCTGCGAATCCCGGCCATTGTCAGTTCATGAGAAGTTCTTTTGCAAAATGCGGGATGGTATTTGATATACATCAGCAGCATCCAGGCCTGATGGACGAAGCTCATTCTCTCATAATCCGCTCCGATATATGTCCAGTAGACATCAAGAATATCAATAGCGTCTTCCGGCATCCCAATCTTCCGAAGAACCTTATTGAATGGGTATTCTGCCATTCTGAGGAAGTTCGGATACTTCTTCATGAACAGTCCTTCATCGACATACGTAAATCCGTTCTTATCCACACCGTCCAGCATGTGTTCATTGAAATAGTCGTATGCTGCGCTGCATTCCTCCGCCAGTTCAATGAAGGTACGCATGGGTTTCTCACACCCGGGTACCGCGTCAGACATTGCCTTGATAAACTCTTCTACACCGCACGGCAGTCGGAGATCAAAATGCTTGCCGCTGCGGGTTGTACCGATACAGCGATATAGCTCAGGCACTAGACACCAGTTAATGTCAAGCTTATATTTCTCCATGAGAAGCTTTCCCGTCATGGCCCAGTTACCCGGATAGCCGAGAGAACAGAACTCGTGAAGCGAGGCATCGAACTCAAAACGTCCACGCACAAAGCTTGTCGCACACCCACCGGGCATATTATGCTGTTCCAAAAGGAGTATCTTCTTACCGGCTGTTGCAAGGCTGAGAGCCGCAGATAAGCCGCCGGTTCCGGAGCCTATCACGACAGCGTCAAATTTGCTCATAAACCATTCCACCTTTCTGATATTATTTTGTATTTGGTCGAAACCTATTGTACAACTTTGCCAAATAACCTGCAATAATTTGCTTGTAAAAAGTGGAAAATTACTGTATAATTGGTATGTGGTTCTGATTAGACCAGAGGTGAATATCGTGAAATATGAGAAAATCTACGCACCAACAGTTGCAGAAATATTCGAGTCAAGAATGCAGCATTCCATACTCTCTGGAGAACTGCAGATTGGCGAACGCCTTCCAACGGAAAGAGTCCTCGCCGAGGAGATGGGCATCAGCAAAAGCGCCGTTCATCTCGGCATGAGCAACCTGGCAAAGAGCGGTTTTATCCGTGTTGACCCACGACAAGGCACCTATGTCGCAAATTGGGAAGAATCCGGGAATCTGAACACGCTGATCGCTTTGCTGAAAACGAATGTACTGAAGCTGGATCCACAGGACATCCGCTCTTTGATTCAGATGAGAGAAGCTCTTGAGAGTGAAGCGATGAAAAAATTTGTCCTCAAATGTAGTACCGCTGACATTCTTCAGCTCAGGTCTCTTGCACACGATCTTCGCAATAGTGTTCATCTGGTTCCTCCTGTAAAACCGGAAGACCAGGCAGAACTGGCCTTCCGGTTTTCACATTATATCTTTCTGCATTCAGGAAACATGTTTTCTACTCTCGTATTGAACTCCTTCAAGCCATTCACGCTTCGGCTATGGGAAGAATGGATTCGTTCTATCGGAGCAGATCTTGCCTCCGATTATCTTGAGCAGACGGCGCTGGCCCTGAAAAACATGGATGCAGATAAGGCAATCGCTATCGTTCACCAGTATAATGAAGATCTTCTAACCCGGCTGGAAAAGTCTGAACAACTGCTGTCTCCCGCCGGGGCTGCACAATAACGGGAAGATGTCTGCAGCGATACAAGGATGGGAAATGAAACCTCAGGAGGGCCGTAAATGGTTTTTACTGGCTTTGCGGTTTGCATATCGATCCGCATTCTATCTTTCATCAGGGAGGTGATACTGTGAAGATCCGTGCAGACAAATCTGATGTCAAACATATCAAAATTGCTGCCAAAGACGTGAAATACGGAAGCACTCAGTTATTCTCGAGTTCTCATGCCCTTTCCCCCACTGTCACATTTCGTCTGAAGCTGACACCGGAGCTTGAGACGATTGCTGAAAAAGTTGATAAGTCTGCTGATGGGACTCAGGAGTATGTCTTCTTCGTCGGCATAAACAATTACACCAAATCAAAAACAGACAACTGTCTCACGCTGGTCGTCTATCAGGAAGATGGAGATGAATCAGTTTATTACATTGAGCTTAAAGACAGTGCTAAAGAAGCTCTGTATGAGCGTCTGGACGATCAGTGCCGTAAGAAGCTCGGCAAATCCTGCGACAAGCTCTTGAAAGAAGCACGAAAAAGGATTGATGAGTAAGAAGAGCTACAATCCTTTTATTCCGTTCCGTTCAGATGGCTAAGCAGATCATGAGCGGGTTCGCCTCCGAAAACGCCATAAACATCTCCGTATCTGTTTTCGTAAACATGATCCGCAGTGACATCAACATCTTTTCCCGGCTTTCGACTTGTTGTAAAATGAAAAGTGAAAAAAGAAAACGAAGCGAGATTTACTCCCGCTTCGCTTCTTTATAGAAAGAGGAACAAAATGAAAAAGATGAAAGCTGTTGCTTGCAACTATAGTATATTTGAGAGATGTTTCAAGAGTTAGATTAATTTTATTTCATAATTGTTAATTTGCTGTCTTATACTTCAATTATTTTTATTTTTTCTCTCTCTTTTCATGCTCCCGATTTCATGAGAAATTACAATCAACTCATAAAGAGTGCGACGCCCCTATGACCGCACACCAACCGCCGGTACGGCAAGGTGGTAAAGGCTGAACGATGAGTTTGTATCGCTCATCGTGACGATGGGCGTTTTTCTTTTGCTTCGTTATGAGATTATTCTCATTTATTGGAAACCAGGCGTAATGAGGAGTGCTGTTATACTGCCGTATTGCCTTTTTCATCTTCTTTCGCTATAATGTGCTTCATCCTACAAACAGATATGAGGCGATCCCTATTCCATCCATGCAAATTGTATTTGGCCAGATATTGATTATTCTGCTCTATGTTCTGATCGGTTATTTTGCGGGAAAAGGCGGTCTGATCAACCCAGATCAGAGGAAATACCTTACCCGAATCTGTACTGACCTCATCATGCCCTTCACTGTTCTATCCGCTGTTAACCAGGACATAACTCCTCAGCAAATGGTTCATCTCGGTCTGATTTTGATTCTTTTGCTGATCATGTCTACTATATTCTTCTCTGTCAGTCTTCCTTTGATCGTCTTTATAGGTACCCGTTTTCTTTGATCGTTCAGTCTTCTGTCTTTCAGGTTTCCCGGTCTGTATATTATACTGAGTGCATGTGCTCTTCCGTCGGAGGTATTTGAACTTCTGAAGAAAGACGAACGCTGCATTGCAGCAGGAGTTCAAGCGGATGAGAATGTGACTTCAGATTTGGAACGCTTTCTTATTGGATTCGCCAGGTTGTGGGCCATTGTTGATCCTTCAACCCCTCTTGATTCCGGTAATTAGTGCCGCAATGGATGAATGCAGGAAAGAAGATTTGTAAAGGAGTGAAACCGTCAATGAAAAACACATTGCTTTGTCTTGGTCTGGCTGTAGTGTCAGCCGGCTTACTTGCATTGAAACCCGCCGATACATCTGTAAAAGCCGCGGATGCGCATAATCAGCCCGATTCTAAATCCTATTCCCTGGTAAAAGTTTATAATAATCCGGACTGGACCTTAATTCCGGAACTTTCCGCTGATAACATTCTATGGGAACCTGACTGCGGAATACACGCCTTTGCTCAATTCTGTTATGATGACAGCAACTTATACGTTCATCTACGCGCCGTCGAAAAAGAGATTCGAGCTGTATTCACGGCTCCTCTTTCCCCTGTTTATCAGGACAGCTGTCTTGAGTTTTTCTTCATGCCTGACGGCGGAGACCGATACTTTAACTTTGAAATCAACCCGAATGGCTGCCTCTATATAGAATGCGGCCGCGACAGGAGCGACAGATTTATTCTCTATCGCAGTGATATGCAGGAGAGATTTAACATTCGCACGGAGAGGACCGAGAATGGCTGGGAAGTATATTATCAAATTCCTCTGGATTTCATACGTTTATTCTATCCTGATTATGTGTTTAGCGGTATTTTGAAAGCAAATGTTTATAAATGCGGTGATCAGACCGCAAAACCGCATTATCTGAGTTGGAACCCTGTTCATTCCGCGAAGCCCGACTTTCACCGGCCGGAAGATTTCGGAACAATGGTTTTTACACAATAACTGACAGCATTCATAATGCGCTTATCGGCTCTCTGTTTAAGGGCAGCTCCTCAGGCAGGTCTTTTCTCCAAGGTATTATTCTCTCTTTTTATGTTTGCAATCCCCAATCAGCGGCGTGGCAGATTCTATCCATGAATGCCTTGAAATCCTGCGGCTGTACCTTTAGAACCTTCCTGTCAAAAGTTAGCAGACCGTTGGTTTCATCCTCAACGTCGGACACCTGAGTATAGATCGCTCCCGAGAGCCCCTCTTTCGCCAGCTGATACACTTCCTCGTATAAGGCCAAAAGATTGTTGACAAATTCCACTTGATCTTTGTGTTTTTTATAGCCATAAGTTTTCTTCAGATTAAAGCTGTGCTCAGGAATTTTATAGGAATAGCCGCCAAATTCAGAAAGCAGCTGCGGCCTGTCAGCTTTACGAAGGCATAACTTCCTGAAGTAGATATGAAGACTCTCCACATCACTCTTCTTCTGATGGAACCATCCCGATGTACTGTCTATGAATCTGCTGTCATCCAGAGCTTTTAAGCGCTCATATGCCTCATCCGCGCAGAACTGCCCCCATCCTTCATTGAAAATCGTCCATAGGCAGATAGATGGATGATTGGAAAGCAGTCGTACCGTATCTTCCATAGCCTGAAGGAAAATCTTTCTGCTTTCAGGATCTCTGTTCAATTGTATATCCGAGAGATCTGTTACTCCGATTGTCGGGAGCACCGTATCTCTCAGATAATGATACTCGCCATTGTTTACCATATCCTGGAACACGATCATTCCAAGCCTGTCACAGTCATAGTAAAACTGCTCCGGCTCTATTTTTATATGTTTTCTCAGCGTATTATATCCCAGGGACTTCATCGTCAGGATATCCTTCTCATAGCCCTCCGGTCCTGCAGGAGTATACAGGCCGTCGCTCCAGTATCCCTGATCCAGCAGTCCGTTAAAGAAATATGCATGCCCATTCAGGCAAAGTCTTTTTACCCCGTTCTCATTTTGGATGGACAATGTCCTCAGTGCAAAGTAAGACTGGATATGGTCCTCTCCACACCGGATCTCAAAATAATAAAGATGGGGATTCTCAGGGGTCCACAGCTTGGGATCGGCTACATCCATACGGGCTCTTCCCTCTTTCAGCGGTATCCGTTTCCCTTCAAACAGAACATGGCCGTCTGTTCCACCAGTGATTGTGACTTCCGCATAGTCCTTCCCGGGCGATATCGAGATTCCCTGAATACGCTGTTCCGGAACCGGTTCAAGCCAAACTGTCTGCCAGATTCCCGAAACCGGAGTATACCACATTCCGCCCCGCTTCTTTGTCTGCTTTCCCCAGGGATACTGAGAGGACAGATCGTTGACAACTGTAACTCGAAGCAGATTGCTGCCGTCTTCAAGAGCCTCTGTGATATCCTCTGAAAAAGGCAGATACGCATTGTCATGCCGGCAGATTTCCCTGCCGTTCAGGGAAACCCTGCATGCTCTGCTGACTGCGCCAAAATGGAGAAGCACCCGCGACTCTTTCCAGGACTCAGGTATGCGAAAATCACGCTCATAGGTCATTTCCGATCCCGGTGCTGGGGGATTCATCATTCCAGAGAGCAGAGATTCAGGGCAGAACGGCACGATTATTTCCCTTTTCTGCGCGTTTTCGGAATAGAAGTTCCACTTGCCGTTCAGACACATCCATTCTTCGCGTCTCATCTGCGGACGCGGATAGCTGTTCCATGGAATCTCTGAAAGATTCAGACCTTCATCCGTATACAGTCTCTGCATGATATTGTCTCCATATCTGGTTTCTTTTTATTCTTCGTAATTCAGGTCCATTAACACTGGCCGAAAGCGAGAGATTGTCTCTTGAATGAGAACACATTGAGCGTGAAACAGGTAGAATAGAAGATCGATGGCGCGGCAGCAGTGAAAACAACATTAGGAACCAGCACTTTGACCATCTGACTGGAAAGACGCCTTGCTTCGAACAATGTGCTTAACGAAGAGGCAGGAGCAATTCTCTCTTTGAAATCATGAATATGCAAACCGGAGTTTTTAAATTATATGGAAGCTTTCTCAAGAATCAGTAATAAATCAAAGGGAATCCTTTTTATATTGCTTGCGGCTTTTGGTTTTTCTCTGATGTCCTTTTTTGTAAGAATATCCGGAGATATTCCAACGATGGAAAAAGCATTCTTCAGGAATGCGGTAGCTATCATTGCATCACTGATCCTTCTGATAAGATCAGGTGAGAAAATCAGAATTAAAAAGAACTGTGTGGCAGATCTCTTCTTCAGATGTCTGTTTGGAACAAGTGGCCTTATTGCCAATTTCTATGCCATCGACAAGCTTAACATAGCTGATGCCAATATGCTTAATAAGCTGTCACCGTTCTTTGCGATATTGATTTCAATTCCGCTTCTCAAAGAGAAGCCAAAGAATATCGATCTTCTTGCGGTAATTGTCGCATTCCTTGGCGCAATGCTCATCGTGAGACCATCCGGCAGCAACATGCAGTTTGTACCTGCGCTCATCGGCCTGTATGGCGGATTTGCTGCGGGAACAGCCTATGTTTTTGTCAGAAGGCTTGGTAAAAAAAGCGAGCGGACACCGATCATAGTCCTGTTTTTTTCGTTATTTTCTACGGCGGTGACGCTCCCATTTATCGCTATGAATTATGTCCCGCTTAAACCAATGCAGCTTATATGCCTTGTTATGGCCGGACTGTCTGCAACGATTGGCCAGTTTGGAATCACCGCTGCCTATAAGTACGCTCCGGCAAAGGAGATATCGGTTTTCGATTACACTCAGGTTATCTTTGCCGCAATTCTCGGCATGCTTTTCCTTGCTGAGCTGCCAAACGCAATGTCATTCATCGGATATGTGATCATAATCGGAGTTGCAGTACTTAGGTGGAGGTATAATCTAAAAAGCGAAAACTGATGAGTATAATTGCATCAGAAATAAACCTCTTTCTCCGTATTCCCGTCATGCCTGGATTCATCATCAGCAAACTATCGTGTTCTCAGTCCCTTATTTATGCGCAGTTTGACGTTCCGTCATCGAATTCCACATTCTCAGAATGTTTCTCTATCCAAAGCTCATAAATATTTTGGATCCCATCCCTGTTCACATACACCAGCACGTTATATGGTTTCGCATCCGGATATACCACAGCAGCTTTGCAGAGAATGCAGTATGTATCATCCAACACACCAAGAACTGCAACCGGAGTATAGTTTACACCGGTAAGACTCTCAACTGCCCGGTCAAAAGTCGATTGTATCTCTTCCGTTATTTCTGTAGAAACGGACATATCCCATTCCGTTTCGTCTTTTTCTGTAAATGCAGACACATTCATTACAATCCTGCCGTCCCATGTGTTGATTCCGCCAAACTCATATATGTTCCTATATCCTATATCTGCCAGCTTCTGTGCTGCCTGTTTTGAACGGTTTCCGCTCCGACAATAGATCAGGATGATCTGGTCGAGGTCGGGTAATTCTTCAGGCTGTTCCGTACCAATGCTCTCATTCGGAATCAGAACTGCACCCGGTATATGTCCTGCATCATATTCGTCCTGTCTGCGGACATCCACAATGATCTGTCCGCCATCCAGTGCCATCATTTCTTTCGCTGTATTCTGTGAAATGGACTTCCATCCGGGATCCGCAGTGTTTTCATATCCGTTTTCGGCTGCCAGCTTGTAGTACTCCTCCGCCTTCTGCTTTCCTATCGATATAATATCATCCGTACAGGGGTTCCCGTCGATCAACAGACCCTCTTCATACATTTTGGCAAGACGATAATAAGCTTCGCCATCTCCCTGAAGGCCCGCCCGTCTAAACAGTTGTGCAGCTTCCTCATATTCGGGAGGTTCTGCCCGCAGGCATGCCTCTCCCTGGCTTACGAGGGAAAGGTCAGCCTGAGCTACCGCTGCTGCAGCGAGAGCTGTAAGCATCGCTATAATGAAACAAGCCAAAACTCTTTTCATAATGTACCTCCATTCATGCTGTATATTGTTACCTTGCATCCTTCCAAAAAAGATTATAATCCGTCGATTATATTCGATGTCGAAGAGTATCTCAGATGATTTTTAACCTGATTTGCTTCTGATTGCACCGGCTTTTGCCAATCTTTGTCTGTCAAGAATATTGTACATTCCTTCAAAACCTCGACTTTTTCGGCCTTGGCTCGATTGGAAACGCCTCCAAAGACCTTCTGAAGTCAGTTTATCATAGATAGCCGCTTTTTCGCAAGGTTTTGTACTACGGTCTGATCAATTACAGGCTATGGATTCAGGTGTTGTATTTTCAGGAGGTCAAACTGCTCGATGTATGCCCGGGAACCCTTGCGGAAAGAATGCTCTTGCCGAAACGGCTTCGTCTGAGCAGCCGTGGACGGAACGACCCCACATTCTGGGTAAAAGAGAGACAAGCAGAGCAGTACGATCTTAACATTCCTTGACAATTTATCATAAATAAAGTATAAATAGAATAACCCATAAATCTTATAGGATATTTGAGGGCGGATTAGCCATGAAACTTGCCTTGGCACAAATGAAGATGTCCGAACGCATTGAAGAGAATTTGAAACAGACTCTTCGCCTGATTCATGAAGCAGGCGAACGGGGCGCAGACCTGATCTGCTTTCCGGAGATTCAGCTTAGCCCTTTCTTCCCGCAGTATGAAGGTTTGAATGTTTCCCGCTATCTTCTTCAGGAAGACGATCCCGTGATCAAGGCAGTTCAGATTGCCTGCCGGGACAACCAGATCTTTGCTTCACCGAACTTTTATCTGCAGTATGGTGAACACTGCTATGACACAAGCCTGTTGATTGATGATCACGGCGAGATTATTGGACGGCAAAAGATGGTCCACATTGCTCAGTGTCCTTGTTTCTATGAGCAGGATTATTATACTCCGTCAGATGAGGGCTTTCAGGTCTTTGACACACCCTTCGGGAGAATCGGGATTGTCGTTTGCTTTGACCGGCACTATCCTGAGAGTATTCGCACAGAAGCTCTGCGGGGTGCGGATCTCATCCTGATCCCTACAGCAAATACCACAGATGAACCTTCAGAGCTTTTTCAGTGGGAGATAAAGATTCAGGCCTTTCACAGCAGCGTGTTCGTGGCCATGGTGAACCGGGTAGGGCTGGAAGGACAGATGAATTTCTGCGGAGAGTCAATCGTTGCCGGCCCCACCGGCGAAACCATCAGCCTTGGTGGTAACAAGCCTGAGCTGCTGCTATGTGAGTTAGAGCTGAGTCAGGCTTCTGCTCTCCGCGCCAGCAAGCCTTACACTCAGCTCCGTCGAACAGAGTTATATGAATGAAGAAATGAAATATATAACACCATTTCAATCGAATCTTATTTCCTCATTCTCTGATAGAATCTTACTTTGAGTAACTCCTATACAAATATAGTCGGAACTCTGCAAAACTGAGTATTCGAAAAAGAAAAGAGAACAAGACAATTACGCAGGCTGCTAAAAAAAGACAACTCACGCTGGAATTAAACTGTGAGCTGTCTTTTTTTCGGCTGTTTTATGAAATCAGATATGCCATGACCGCTCTTTTCTTCAGGCGTTTCATGCCAGAAATCGGGTTTTACAATCTCTTGGAAATCTTAGCCCGTGTGGCCTTCTCCGTTGAAGAAATCATGGACCTTATTTTTGATGCCGGTATGCCGGATCTCACTTCCCTGAATAAGGTCTTTTACCGCAGCATATTTATCAGCTACCGATACAATCACACCTTCCAGCGAATTTGGCGCCTTGCTATGGCCGGCAGGCCACATATGCCGTTCAATGATATCCGCAGACTTCTCCGGCAGATCCTCCAAGAGTCTTCGGGCTATCTCAACGGAATCTACAGGGTGCTGCCTGCTGCATTCCTTCTTCGATTTGTACTTCTCATGACGGCCAAGGATCCCAAGGTCATGACATAGCGCAGCCTTCACCACTGCCGAAGTATCCGTTCGAATATGTAATTTACGCAGTGCATAGCAGATCGCAAGGCTTGCAGCTGCAACCCGCAGCGTATGCTCACCGACTGTGGACCATGTATGATGGGTTTGGCTGTAGGCACGATGAAGTTCTTGAGATTGAAGAATCTCTCGCCCGTAGTGCTCAATATCATTCTTATAGCGTCTCTTCATCTATTCTTCCAATTCTTATAAGAGATTTGGTCCCGATATCTGCTCAGCCAGTATAGTATTCATAAGATGCTCCCCCATTTTCTTTTACACTCTATGAAAAACTGAGCTGAATTCGTTTTCATATAGTTTGTTTATCCTCCATTATTGTAACAAAGTTCTGAGAATTATTCCACTTAATTCGTTATCAATTCTGTCTTGCATTCAATATAATTCTACTGTAAACCAGCGTCTGATTATAATGCATAGTTGAAGATTGGATTCAGAAGAATGATAATCTTATAGCGACAGAGCTGACAAAACCAGGCGATGAATTGTATAAAAGCAGTTAGGACACACCGATTGGCGCCTCCTGTGTTTATACGTTTTCCGTTTTCCCAAAGTACCATCCTGATACTCCATTAAGCTTTGCAAGGACGCCTCGGCTGGTATGTTCCACGATGTGTAGAATGTCGCCCGGCTGAACCGACAGGACATAATCTGTCGAATCGTTGCACCCTGTTACCTCTTTCTCAGTAAACAGGTACTTGGTCAGAATATCCATCTCATAGCCTGTTCGAATGTGTCGGCACTTTGAGAATTCCGGTCCACGTTCCAAGACCCGGACTTCGTTGTCGCCCCATCGAATATAATAGGAATGTGAACTTCCCTTCTGTCCATCCAGAGCTGCTGCTGTCGGAAATGGATCATAGGCTGCAAATGAAAAATCCTCACTCCGGACATCCGGGATAATCAGGCAATTCAGCTGACCGTCATCTTTCAGGCTGCACCCCCCGTCGATGCTGATAATCTTCCGTTCCCGGTCGATAATTGGATTCGCGCATACCCGCTCTTCTCCATATAACATGACCGGCCAGTGGCCTACGATCAGCCAACGGTCATATTCCCGATCTGTTTTCAAAAGTGCATCTACACGATCCAGTTCCGTTGGACTGTGCTCTTCCAGAGGCTTCCCCGGGGTCATCCCCGCATGGGCAAAGATGAAGTTTCCGGCGTCTATCGCATGCGGTATGCCCGCTAAGAAGGTCCACACCTCCGGGTATGCCTTTCGAAACAGTTCACGCATTGGGCGAAAGTCATTCAGCTGCATAGGATCAAATCCCTGTTCCACACACATATCCCAAAGCAGACTATGTTTTCTGTATTGGAGATACTTCAGAATATAATCACAGATCTCATCCCTGAAGTCAGGAAGATACATATCTGCCCAGTCGTCGCAGTTGCCGCATACTAAATGAACATTTTCCTTTCTCGACATCTCCATCAGCATGCGAAGCAGTTTCAGGCTGTCATTCCCCTTTTCCAGGAAATCTCCATCCAGGATCAACACATCCCGATCTGTGTACGCTGCCTGCTTCAGCACTCCTTCGAAGTACGGGATATTTGCATGAATGTCTGAAATAACCAGGATTCTTCTTCCAGGTTCTATATTCAGTTTCTGAATCCTTGCCCGTCTGTTCACCGGGGCTCTGTTGTCATAGCTCATAAACAAGATTCTATCTTTCTTGCTGCACAAAGTCAAGATGATTCCAGGCAGGCGGATTTCGGTTTATCCCGGGCGATATCAGTGCCAACAGTTTCCTTCTGTTTTTTACGGATTTCACAGAGCAGGCCTGCATGATATAACCAAAGGACTGTATTCTTTCGTTGAATGCGGTTCTTTTCCCGTTCAGGCCATCCGGACGCTTCGCCTTCATTACAGAGGGGCTTTTTTTATCGACTTCCTTATGTTATACTTTTCCTGTCAAACAGAACGTATAAAGACACTGGCCGAAATAGCAGAGAACACTATTTTTCAAATAGAAAAGCAACCGGGAGGATGTATAAATGAAAAAGGTTGAAATCTTTTTTCTACGTGACTGCCCTTACTGCGTCAAGGCAAGAAAAGCAGTGGATGAGTTGAAGTCTGAAAGTGATCACTATGCCCGAGTTTCCGTAGCTTGGATTGATGAAAGCGAAGAAGTTGACTACGCAAGTGAGCACGATTATTACTTTGTTCCTTCTGTATTTTACGAGGGGAAAAAGTTCTTTGAAGCCCATCCGGGAGATTCATTGGAGAAGATCAAACATGGAATCCAGACCGCATTTGATAAGGCCGTTTACGACGGCCCTGGAGATAAGTATATTGACTTTGCCCGCAAAGGTATGTAGTTGAAAACGCAAGGATTATACAATAACCAGGTGATCTTGTTTCATAAGGACAGATAAATGATGAAAAAGAAGAATGTAAACAGACTGCCGGAAATTCATGCCATCCCCTATCCCGACAATTATAAGGACCGCCTCGGTGAAAGCGGCGCATCTTCCTTTGCCGGTAAAACAAATCATCTGAATTCCCGATACTACGTTTTTAATGACTATTATAATATGGTCAGTGATAAAACTCTGCATATTCTGACACACTTTCAGACGTACCAGCAGACCACTGAATACACTTGCGGAGCTGCATGCAGCCTGATGGTGCTCAACTGGTTTGGTAAGAAAAACTACCATGAGATGCTTGTGAGCGAACTGATCGACTCGCTTCCCGAAATAGGATCCTCCGTTGAAAACATTGCTGATTTTTTTGATCTCATCGGATGGAATGTTGATTTTCATGCCGGCACAGGAGTTTGTTTTGAGCATCCGGAGGACTTTGAGCGCTACGTTGTGGACAAGATTGACCATAACATTCCCATTATGGTCGACTGGGCTGACTGGAACGGTCACTGGCAGGTAATCATTGGCATTGACACCTGTGGAACTGAATCCCCCTATGATGATGTGCTGATTTTTGCTGATCCTTATGATATTACGAATCATTTTCAGGACGGGTACTATACATTTCCCCTTGCCCGTTTCTTCTATATGTGGCACGAGGGTCTCTGTGCACATAAGCAAATCCCATATCAGCAGCCTTTTGTAGCAGCTTATCCTAAAGAGACGACCTAATCATACAATTCTGTACCGTCCTATTTTGAACCTGAGAAGTCAACCGTTAGATAAAGGAAAAGCCCGGCATGTGAGCTTATCTCCACTAAGAGATAAGCTCACATACTGGGCATTTTTCTATATTGAATCGCTGTTGTTTCGTTTTCAAGAAAATAACCTGTCACTGCCCTGCAAAACGCTCGGACAGAAAGCGGCTTCGTGTTTTTTCCAAAGCTTCACACAAAGTCTGCTCAACTTCGCTGTTATTACAACTGCGGCACGGTACTATTGCAGCGTCATAGGGCATATGACATCTCCCGATTTCATACTCTGACCTGCAATCCACTTCACATGTTAATCTCATTGTAAGAAGTTTGTTGTCCAACCTCTGAATTATAGCAGTTTAACAGCTGATCTTCAACATAAAATGACCAACCAAAAATCAGGTCGGTCATTTTGATTTCTCTCTTCTTTTTTCAGTTTTACCAGATGCTGTCCGTACTGCTTCTGTAAGTTCCGGTACTTGCATCATAAGACTCCCGGCTGCCGTCAGCGTGATACTCCATTGCAAAAAATAGTTCGATGCTATTGGAATCCTGATCATAAGCTGATATAATTTCTTCAATAATCAGTCCTGGATCATGAACACGAGATTAAAATCTGCCATTGATGGGGGAACATAATGGAATACATAAAACTGGAAATCTTCATACCGGAGACTCACCTGCCGCAGCTTCAGAACGCTCTTCAGGAAGCGGATGCCGGTCATATTGGCAACTATGACTCCTGTCTCTCCTACTCTCCTGTCAAGAGTACCTGGCGTCCACTGGCCGGTACACATCCATATATAGGAGACCAAGGTACAGTTTCCTGTGAACCGGAATTGAAGGTGGAAGTCACGATCAGGGTGGAAAAACTGAAAGAAACAATTGCAATGATTAAAGCTGTGCACCCGTATGAAGAAGCGGTCATCAATGCAATCCCTCTTATTGGGATTGGACTGTAAGAAACTCTAAAACAACCGGTGATGAACAGCAGCTTAATCGGCAATCTCATTTCTTTCGCTGCCGCCTGTTTTACAATTGCAAGCGCATGGAGCGGTAACAGAAAACGGATCTATCTGTACCAGGCTGTCCAGTGCTTTCTTCTTGCTCTGGCGAATATCTTCTTTAACTCAATCAGCGGTATAACAACATATATCATCTGCGCTGCCCGGAATGTGCTGCTCGCTTATGACCGTTTTACTGCAAGGCTTTGCATCATTACGGTTGCCTGCGTCGGAGTCATCGGAATTTCCGTCAATAACCGCGGTATGATCGGGCTGCTTCCTGTCATTACCACAGCGCTGTATACAATCGTTTGTTTCTATGCAAAGCGCGGGACAACGATAAAAATGAACATCATAGTAAACCTTGCCTTATGGGCGGTCTATGATATTCTGATCCATGACTATGTGTCATTTTCTGTTGATACCGGTTCTGCAATTGTCGCAGTATTCTCTATTCTGCGATGTGATAATGTAAGCGAGGGTGAAAATGAAACTGTTCAATAGGAAAAAAGTCCTGCATATTTCTGCAGCATACGATAACATCAGCCGATACGGCTGGATCTACAGTTCATCGATCTCCATGTTTTTTCCCACATAGGTGAAGATCCTCACTCAGATTCTCCGGAATCCCTCTCGGCCCTCTCACGGCATAGATTTCATAATCATTCTTCAGGCGTTCAAAAGGAAACTGCTCCGGATCATAGCGCTTCTGAAGCTTGATCTTCATGAGTGATTTAATGTTGACATTCGGATTACTTTTACCATAGGGAATGTCCGTTTCTATTACCTTACACTCATAAAGGATTGCTGACACAGGAGCACCGACATACATGTATATTGTGTCGCCTGTTTTGATGCTTTGTCCCTGCTTCCAGTGAATCGTATCCGTATCGTCGAATGCATGGACAATGTCAAAATAATGAGGGTTGGATGGAATGATCCATTCCTTCGGGGCTCTAAGTCCCTGTTTTGTCTTTCGGGACGCGGTAACCAGAAAACTGCGATCGATGAGGTCGCGGATCTCTTTCATTGGAACGGTTCCGTCCAACAGGATCGTGATCCAGCTGCCGTTGCTCAGATGATATCCCGGGAAATAACCTTCCTGTTGCAAAAAAAGGTCGCACAGCAAGGGATCGCCGAGCTTTACATTGAGGATATCTACAATCTCATGGCCTGTCAGCCCCAGCTTTTCCCGAGGTACATCCATAATCAGTCCGAACCATTTCTGATTATCTCTATGCCGAACGATAGCATAAGACGGAAATCTTGCCCAGAGATATTCTGCCTCACAGGAATATTTCTTTTTCACATAACGCAGGATATCATTCCGCAAAGTTTTTTTAGCTTTATCTTTCATCGGATATTGATACGCTTCCTTTTTACCGGTGTATACAAGTACTGTTTTACAGTGTCAGCATCTCAGGTTGCGCTGCCGGCGAACTGGGTCATATAGAGCTTGTAATAACTGCCGCCTTTGGCGAGGAGTTCCTCATGGGTCCCGGTCTCGATGATGTGCCCCTGCTCCATTACGACGATCTGATCCGCGTCGCGGATGGTAGAGAGTCGGTGGGCGATGATGAGACTGGTGCGGTCGCGCATCAGCTCCACCATAGCGTTCTGGATATGCAGTTCGGTGCGGGTATCAACCGAAGAAGTGGCTTCGTCAAGAATCAGGATCTTCGGATAGCTGAGAAATGCTCGGCCGATGGTAAGCAGCTGACGCTGGCCCTGAGAGAGGTTCGCACCGGCGGCGGTCAGCACCGTATCATAGCCATCGGGCAAAATGGCGACGACCTTGTCGCAGTTGGAGCTTTCTGCGGCTTCAATCATCTTCTTGTCCGATATGCTGCGGTCGGCATACTTGAGATTGTTTCGAACCGTATCGGTGAAGAGAACCGTATCCTGCAGCACGATACCGACAGAATCACGCAGGACATCGGTGGAGATATCACGGATGTCCACTCCGTCGACGGTGATACTGCCGCTGTCTATGTCATAAAACCGCATCAGGAGATTGACGACAGTGGTCTTGCCCGAACCGGTAGAGCCGACCAGCGCGATCTTTTTCCCCGCTTCGACACGGAGATTAAAGTCATAGATAACCTGCTTGCCGGGGACGTAACTGAAATTGACGTGTTGAAACTCGATGACGCCTTCCGTCACTTCGAAGTTCCGTTCACCGCTGGTGTTCTCACTCTCGGCATCCAGAATCGAGAAGATGCGTTCAGCACCGGCAATGGCGGTCTCGATTTGTCCGTAGAGCTGTGCAAGTTCGTTGATGGGACGGGAAAACTGCTTGGAGTAGATGATGAAGGCGGAAATAACACCTACGGAGATCATTCCACGCAGCGCAAACCACGCCCCAAAAGCCGCCACGATCACAAATGAGAAGTTGTTGATCATGTTCATCAGGGGGCCCATGGCGTTGCCGATGACGTCGGCAATGATGCCGGTTTTGGTGAGCTCGTCACTGGCAGAGTTGAATTCCTCAATTGTAGCTGCCTGGAGGTTGTAGGCGGTGACGGTCTTCCCTGCCGAGACCTTCTCCTCCACAATACCATTGAGCTTTCCGAGCAGTTCCTGGCGCCGCAGATAGTACTTCCGCATTAAAGAAGACATCACTCGGGTCACCACAATGGAGAGCAGCACCGTCACACAGGTCAGCAGAGTAAGTGGAATGCTGAAGCGCAGCATCATGATAACGGTGCCTGTAAGCGTCAGCACACCCGAAAACAGAGAAGAAAGACTTGAGGAGATGACGTTGGAGACGTTCTCGGCGTCGTTGGTCATACGGCTCATGATATCGCCGTGGGAGTGGTTGTCCAGATATGGGATCGGAAGCGAGACGACTTTATTGAAGAGATCGTTCCGCAGACGGAAAATCACCCTCTGAGAGAGACGTGCTGAGAAAAAGCCCTGCAGCAGTGTCGCCGATCCATGGATCAGATAAGCCAGCAGCATCAGCCCGAGAATCCTCGGAATCTCCCCGAAGTCCCCGGTCACAAGGCCGTCAATAGCATTGCTTTGGAGGCTGGGGGCAATCACGCTGGCGGAAACCGCCAGCACAACAGCTGCTGCTAAGAGGATCACATATTTCTTTTCCGGTCTGAAATAGGAGATCAGTCGGGAGAGGGTCTTCTTCCCTTCCTTTGGCTTTTCCACCGGTGCGCCCATATTGCCGCGGCCACCAGGGCGGAATCCTCTCTGAACGGTGGAGGATTGGATGCTAGTCTGTCCGCTCATGCCGTCGCCTCCTCTCTCAGCTGGGAATCATAGATATCCCGATAGACGGGGCTGGTCTGCATCAGCTGTTCATGAGTTCCACAGGCGGCGATGGTGCCGCTGTCAAGCACGACGATCCGGTCGGCGTTGCGGACAGATGCGATGCGCTGGGCAATGATGATTCTGGTGACATCGGCATAGTCCCGGTTCAGTGCCTCATAGAGCTCTGCCTCCGTTTTCAGGTCGAGCGCGCTGGTGCTGTCATCGAAGATCAGAATCTCGCCCCGTTTCAGGAGCGCACGGGCGATGGCGATCCGCTGGCGCTGGCCTCCGGAGAGACTCATTCCTCTCTCCGCCACAGGAGTATCGTATCCCTGCGGCTGCTTAAGAATGAAGCCGTCCGCTTGAGCTGCTAAAGCCGCTTTGCGGATCTCCTCCTCCGATGCATCTGGATTGCCTAAGGCAATGTTGTCCCGGATGGTGGTAGAGAACAGTTCACTCTTCTGGAGGCAGACTGTAACCTTCTCCCGTAATATCTCAGGATCGTAGGCACGCACGTCAACGCCGTCCACCAGCACACGGCCCTCCGCCGCGTCATAGAAGCGGGGTATCAGGCTCACAAGAGATGTTTTGCCGCATCCCGTGGCACCGATGATCGCGAGAGTCTCGCCGGGCGAAACACTGAGATTAATGTTATGGAGGACTTCCTTGCCGTTGTCGGTGTAGACAAAGCTTACGTTTTCAAAGCGGACAGAACCGCGGCTTCCGTCACTGACAGAAGAGAGGGTGGCTTCCTGCCTGATCTCCGACTCTGTGTCGATAACCGCCTGGAGCCGGCGGGAAGAAGCCATACCGCGAGAGATTGTCTGAAAGATCATGGCCAGCATCATCATTCCGTTCAGGATCTGGGACAGGTAGGTAATTGCAGCCATGACGGTACCGGGGGCAGCAGTCCCCTTCTGAACCTGGACCGAGCCGACATAGATGATGCCGACAACGGCGATGTTAAGGACGATATTCATCACCGGACGCAAGAAAGACAGCAGCATCTGGACATTGAACTGAGTATCCACCAGATGCCGGTTGGCTTCGTCGAAGCGCTCCTCCTCGCGCTTTTCCTGAATGAATGCCTTGACTACGCGTATTCCTGTAACGTTCTCCTGGATGATACCGTTAAGCCGATCCAGGCTTTCCTGCAGAACAGTGAAGAGCGGATTCGTGCGCCAGACCACGAAGATGATGTCGATGAGGATCAGCGGAAAAGCACAGGCCACAATCACGCCGAAGCTCAGATCCAACGAGAGCAGAGCCGCCGTTCCGCCGATAAAGAACATCAGGCAGCGGACGAGACCGCGGATCAGCTGCATGATAAGCTGCTGGACCTGAGTCACGTCATTGGTGATGCGGGTGATGAGCGAGCCTGTGGAAAAGTCATCCGTCTGCTCAAAGGAGAAGTGCATAATGCGGTTGAAACAGAGCTTGCGTATCTCGTTGCCGCAGCCCTGGCCGGTCATATTGGTAAAGAGCGCTGAGAGCAGGCCGCAGAGGCCACCCGCGATGACCACCAGCAGCATCTTAAGCCCGGTGGATACTACAAGACGGAGGTTGGATACGCCACCGCTTGAGAGTCCGAGTATGCCCTCGTCCACGATCAGCGCCATCATGCGGGGCTGATAGAGATCTACATAGACCTCAGCGATCATGAACCCCGCTGCCAGCAACGCCATATACCAGTATTTTTTCATAAATCGAAAAACAAGCTTCAGTTTGACCACATCCTTATCGGGATAAACAAAGAACAATTCAACGTTTTCCTAAGTATATCATAATATCTTAAGACAAGTAATACCATTTTGCCGACTTCATGCCGTGATATCGCGATAACATGAAATCAGATATCAAAGCTTTGATATTGTTCTCAGCAGTAACTTTTAGAGTGCTTCTTACAATTGATTCTGATTATCCCTTAGGCCCTTTATACCGCGGTTTACCTCGGGACCATTTACCATACTCAACCGCATCCTTTGGGCAAAGATTGATGCAGGCCATACAATGAGTACAGTTATCGCCCCATACCGGCCGCTTCTCTGTCAGCTTGATATTCCCAAGCGGGCAAACTGCCGCACAGTGACCGCATCCAACGCACGCATTTGTAGCATAAAATGATTTGGTCTTCATGAAGCCTTTATAATACATGCCCAGGATCATTTTCGTAGACAGATACTCCCATGCCTTCATATTCGGGTCCGGAAGCGTACTGTGCTCAAGAATATGCTTGGCGATATCCTCAATCACAGGCCTTGCCTGTTCAACCCTCCTGATGTTTTCATCCTCTCCATGTGTCTTGAAAAAGGCAATATAGTTCTGTGGCATGACGATCTGCGCTGTACCAAGATAAACGAATCCCTTTTTGTGTGCAGCACTCATGCAATACGCAGGACTGCCGCCCATTCCGCCCGCACAGGTCATAACAAAATAAGCTCGCACCTGGCTGGGAAACTCAGAATTGCGAATAAAGTCCAAAAAAGCTTTCGGCGGGGCCGAAACATACACCGGCGAAACAAAGACATAAGTTCCGGGCTCTTTAAACGCTGTACTTAATCCCTTTCTTGTAAACAATGCCGAATCACAAAGCCTGTCATTTGTCAGCTCCGCAATCATTTTGGCAACATAACGGCTGTTGCCCGTACCAGAAAAATAGATAACCATCTTCTTCTCTTTCTTGTCCCCCTACTTCTTATAGCATTGCTTGATATATACTGCTGAGCGCACAATGTCACTTTCAAGATGTCCAAATGCTCCTGCAACAGCAACTTTCATATGCTCAGCACCTCTATTTTACATTTTTCCTGAGGAAGCATATTTGCTGCGTTATTATTTGGTATTAATATTTTATAGATTATATCATAGTTCGGCGCTTTCAACAACAGAAGTGGCAGTGAAGTTGGCAGGAAAAGAGCGAAAGGAACCTGCGAAAGAAGTGCTTCAGGCCTAGGCCACGCACATGAAGAGTATTCCGAAAACGAATGGTCTGCTCAAATTAATGTGAGATCTGATCTTTATACAAATATGACCTCCCGACACGTTTT
>OCTW013405568.1_pt1 | contig 22569 bp, 12 predicted proteins | sample 1539671 | NCBI WGS metagenome assembly OCTW01 (sample SAMN02144230, study PRJEB22623) | gut metagenome | biome: sheep rumen | host: Ovis aries | place: New Zealand
GACCATTCCGTCTGCAATAACTTCCATATTGCAGTTATAAAGGGCTTGTTCTCCATAGCCATTGGGCCACCATAAGCGCGGGGCTTCTATGGTAAGCTGGCCAAGTGACACATCGATAGAATCTCCCGCATTAACAGTTACGTCCCTCGTGAGAATAGATTTGCCTGGAGTTATCGTAGCCTTAACCTGAACTGTCTTTTGCGTTGACGTAAGGTTTACGATTGATGTCTGAATGTTGAGAACAGCCTTGGAGTGATCTGCCGAAAGACTCTCAGTACGAACCCATGGGTCACGCAACGTTATGCCGCCTGCGGTCTCAAGATATACGTCATTGGTTACGCCACAGTTAAGTCCCGGGACATATGGCATCCAGTCCCAACTATGTGAAGATATGTATGTCGGACAAACATAATTAACGAAACTGGAGTTTCTGTCAAGAACTTTATCCACTTGTGGTTTTATGAGGATGCTCAGTACATTATCCTTGTCGCGGAGCATGGAGGTAATATCATGGCGGACTTTAAGCACGTGGCCTTCTATGGTTCCAAGTTTCTTTCCGTTAAGATATACTACCGAAGAGCGGTGGGTGCCCTCAAGAACTAACAACAAATGCTGTCCCTCAAGAAGCGCAGGCTTGTCAAACACGGTACGATACCAGAAAGCTCTGTTGTACTTTGTTTCGTCCACCTTATATATATTATCGGAATAATTCGGGTCTTTTTCCTTGCCTGCAGCAACGTATGCAGCAAACACCGTACCTGGTACAATGCCTTCAACATAGTCTTCTGGCACAAAATCGGCATCGCGGGAAACTATCATATTCTCCGTTGTAGCGGGGAATAACTGCCAATGCTGACCATCGTAACTGTCAAGAGAGATACGGTCGTCATCATTTGCTGGTGCAGGCTTGAATGCTTCAAGTTCCACTTCTCCGCTAAAGTCAAGTGCAGGCGTTGCATCTCCCTTCTTGCGGAAGATGGCATATACATATGTGTCAGGTGTGTTGCTCCATAGTTTGTTTGCAAATACGTATGGCTGCCCTTTTCCTGCGTCGCCCACGACATCCTTTCCTGAGTCATCGTCGCCGTCGGCTTCATGTCGAGGATTATTGGCATTAATGGCTACCCCATCTTCTATCCCATCATAATCGAACGAAAATCGATAACTGTTTGCATCGTCACCGGTATGTACGGCATAGAGATCGGTTGCCATGTATCGGCCATTCCATGCGTCAGGTGCAAGTCCTATGAACTCATAGCCCTCACTGGCCTTGGCGTAAACCAATGCCTCGTACATCGCCACGCCTTGCTGGCAATCGCCGCCTTGTGCCTTTGCGTCATCGGCGCCGCCATTTTCACGCGTAGTGTATTTGAGTATCGCCGTGCTTCCAAAGGTGCTGGACTGCTCTTTGATGTAGGCATTGTCCTTGGCTTTTGGGGCAAGATAGACCACACCTGCACCCTTCGGATAAGCCTCCGCATAGAGATGAAGGTTTTTGATCGGAGTAGGTGCCCCATTCGCAACAAGCGACGGAATTGTTGAGGCAATGGCCAGAATGAGAGATTTAAGATGCATAAGTGTTACGCGCAGGAATTAAAAAGGGGCAGAAGCAAAAGTAAAAACATTTCTCATTTGCTTTCTGCCCCTATGAAATACAAACCTAACTAACTATAAGGGGAAACGATTTGAACACTCCAACATAAAGTTGAAGTTCTAAAACGTCGAGAATGACGTCGGCATCGTTTACTTCACTACTACCTTGCGCACTTCATTGCCGTTGCGCACGATGTTAATGCCCCTTGTGAGTTTCTGCTCACGACCGTCGAGGCCATAAATCGTTGGCTTCGTTGCTGTAGCCTTCGTAACCTGCTGAATGCCTGTAGCTTCGTCAACAAAATAGTAGTAGATGTAGGCATCTGGATTGTCGTTACATGCTGTGGCAGATGCTGCAGCATAGTCAGTACCGCCATAAACACCATAAGGCGACCAAGCACTCTTCTCTTCATCGGTATCACCCTGTGCATCACCTGGGAAAACAACTACTGAATAAACGCCGTTTTCAGGATCAGTCTCACCTTCCTTGTATTCAGCAAATGGAGCTGCCTCAACTTCTTCTTCTGAAGGCTCTTCTGCATCCTGATCAACCAAGAAGACTTTCACACCCTGAAAAACATAACCAGCATCAGGAGTGACATAGAAGAAAAGGCGGCCATAACCATTACTCAGCGTACACGCAAAGCCAGCATCAAGGTCGGTATCAAATTTCGTATACTCCTTATGTGACTCATCGGTCTGAGTAGTAATGTAAATTGAGCCGTTGCCAGTCATATTCTTAGCAACTACATGGAATGTGCGATAGTAAAAAGTATCTGCATTTGCAGCAACTGAAACGCACAACATTGCGGCTACAAATAAGCCTTTAAAAAGTAAAGATTTCTTCATGATTTAAAATTTATTAAAATGGTTTATAATTAATGATATCTATTGCTCAAAGAACTCAATGCAAAGGTACGTATAAATTAAATTGTAGAATGTAAGAATGGAACCAAATAATATAAAAAAAGAACGCCGAAGGTGTTTTCATGGTAAAAACACCGGTTTTTGTATGTTTGGGCATGCATATTTCATTTGTTTTGCAAAGCATGCTATTTGCCATGGACCATGTCGCAGGCAAATAGCTATGCTTTTTTGTAACATTATCTTACGAGTATTCCGATGTTAGGATAGTCATCCGTACGGAATGGAATAGCTGGAAGTCCAGCTTTATTGTAAAGATTGCATTCAGGATTGTCGCCCCAGGCATAACGCACTGCAACAGGGAATTCCACATCGGGGCTGCTTACTACTATGCTGTTGCCTTCAATAGCAGCATCGGCCCAATGGAACACTCTGTCAGGTCCGCATATTGTGAAGCCCTTCACTTCGCCGCCTGGAATGTTCAGACGTTCATTGCCCGTTACGAGTTGTGACTCGCCACATTGACTTTCGCCATCGAAGAACACACGGATCTTATTGCCCTCAATTCGATAATCTCGATATTGAGGTCCATTTGGATTTATCTTCTCGCCGTATGCAATAGCACGCGACTGAAGCGCGAGGCGGTAGCCTACATCTTGTTTGTTCTTTGGATGTATGTCGTTGGCTTCACCTATATCAATAATACATGCCATGCCGGTGTTTTCAAGATGCTTTGCAGTAAGGTACTGCGCCTCGCGAAGTTCTGCCCATGATGACTCTGATGGCTCATCAAAACGCTGTTTATAATTGGCAAGCTGCACAATGAAGAATGGGAAATTGTCGTGCCACTGGCGGCGCCAGTCCTTTATAAGCATAGGTTGAAGCTCGCGGTACTGCAGACTCTGGTCGCTGTTTGACTCGCCCTGATACCATATGGCACCCTTCAAGGCATAGTCGCGAAGCGGATGGATCATTGAGTTATAGAGGAAAGAATGCACGTTTGGCTCACCAGCCGTATTAACAGGCATAACAGGCAGTTCCATCGTTGAGCAGCCAATATGGTAACGCCATTCACCTGCGAGGTCGATAACGTGTTCGGTACTTTCCTTGCTATCAGTAATATAAAATGTGTCGTCAGCAGGATAGAAACCGCCAAATCCGCCTGTATCCTGCACACGCACTGTAAGTATGTTGCGTCCAGCCTTTACAAGGTGGCCTGGGATTGTATAGTCACGACGGTATATTACGCCTTCCATTGAGCCTATCTGCTCTCCATTGAAGAAAGTGATATCGTTATCATCAACGCCTCCCATATGGATGTAAAGGTCTTTGCCGGCATATTCTGCAGGTACATCGACAACACGGCGAAGCCAGAAGAATCCATCAATTCCGAGGATGTCCTTTGGTTCACGTGTTACTCCACGCTCATAGTAAATTTTGCCCCATGCGGAGTCGTCGAAGGATGATGATGCATACACCGGCTGGTTATTATCATATCCGGCATCAATGCTACGGACTTTGTCGCCCCATTCCACTATCTCCTTTTGATATTGTGCATCGCGGGCAGATGCCTCTGCTGGCAAATGCTTTACATATTCAATGTTACGAGCCTGTGACGGCTGAACTGAAAGTCCTTCGAGACTTGTCCACGCTTCAATGATAGTACCGCCCCACGATGCATCAATGAGTCCTATGGGCACGTTCAAATTCTGTTCAAGATTACGTCCGTAGAAGTATCCGACAGCTGTGAAATTCTTCGCAACATCGCCAGAACATACGTTCCAACCATTGCCGATAGAGGTCTCGAAGCCATCGAGTGGTTCGGGTGCAATATTTGTCTTAACCTTTAAAAGGCGAATGTTTGGGTGGTTATTGGCATCAGCTATTTCTCTCTCAGCATTATTAGAAGCCGCGAGTTCGAAGCCCATATTGGACTGACCAGAGCAGAGCCACACTTCACCTATCATCACATTATTGAGAACGGTCTTTGTACCATCGTCCATGGTGATGCTATAGGGCCCGCCTGCTTTTGGAGTACTCACTTCAATGCGCCAGTTGCCATCGGCAGCTGCTGTGGTGGTGTATTTCTTGGCATCCCATGAAGTGATAACGGTAACTATCTTATTAGGCTTTGCTATGCCCCAAATCGGAGCATTGTCACGCTGTTGCTGCATAACCATATTGTCCGTGAAAAGCGGGCAAAGTCGTTTTGTTACCTCACTGTTCAACTTGGAATCCTTGAATGGACCGGCAAAGCACTGCGCGGCAGCAAGTACAAGTAATGATAAAATTGCTATCTTTTTCATTTTTTCTATTTTATTTTTAATGCTTTCTTGATAGCAGGCACAATCAATGACTCCATTACCTCATAACCAGCATTGTTGGGGTGCACCTGCTCTGGGGTATAACGGCTGTCTAATCCCTTGCCGTCGGCAGAAAGCATTGCGTTAAAGTAATCAACGTATGGAATCTTATTGGCCTTGGCATAAGCCTCAACACGGGCATTCAGGTGGCGTATCTTCTCCATTGAGTCCTTGATGCGTGGCTGCCAAGGGAAGAACTCTGCCGGAAGACATGATGTCAAGATAACCTTAATGCCATTGGCACGAGCGATGTCAATCATTGAGAGTACATTGCCGTAAGTGTAATCTTCGTTGTATTCGCCAGTGTTCTCAGCTATGTCATTTGTACCATAGTTGATAACAACGAGCTTTGGCTGAAGGTTTACCACGTCTTCACGGAAACGAGTCAGGAACTGGAAAGATGTCTGTCCACCTATACCGCGACCGATATAGCCGTTCTTCTTAAAGAAGTCAGGACGCATGGATGCCCAGTTGTCCGTGATTGAGTTTCCCATGAATACTACACGCTTTTCGCCCTTAGCAGGTGGAGGAAGTTCCTTGTTTGCCTGAGCATAACGTCCAAACCATCCAAAATTGTGATGGTTGTTCTGTGCCATTACTGCAGTTGAGCAGCAGAGCATCATCATTACGATAATCTTTTTCATTGTTATTCTTTAATTTATTTATTTGAAAGTGTTGGTTTTTCTTTTCCACATTTTAAATTCAGAGAATTCTGCTGGTTTTTCTTTACTGTTTGTCAATACAGCGGATATCACACCTGGACGGGCAACTCTGTCCCATGGCGTGGTGTGACTTGCATCAACACTGAATGGCTCAAGTTTCTTCATGGCATTGCCATCATCATACATGAATGAAAGAGTTCTGCTGTCTTTCACTTCTGCCTGTAAACGGATGTTGCGTCTCTTCATTGGAATTTCGCTTAAAATGGTTTCCTTGCCGTTGCATTTTGAAATGGTTTGCAGTTTCTTACCTCGCAAAACCAGTGCAACATAGTTTCCCGCATCACCATAAAGCACTATTCCTCGCATTGACTGGCCATTATTAAGTACATTCACGGCAAAACAGTAATCAGAATCAGGTGTACGCTGACATAATACTGCGGCATTAGGTTCCTTGATACCATTTCCACTCAGGAGCAATTTACCTTTGCCATTTATTTCAGCTTTAACATCGCAGAATGTATAATTCCAAGTCCATGAAACACCGAGTTTGTTACTTGCAAAATTATCCTCGAATTGCTTCCATTTGCCTTGCTTCATGCCTTCGAACGGCATCGGCTGACGACTTGTAGCGAGCCTGCCGGTCTTAAAGTGAGGCCATTCATCACTCCCAAACACAAGTTCCTGTACAATGGGTTGTCGGCCCAAATAAAACTTAGCAGCATGCTGATAAGAGTGACACAGGTAATATAATCTTCCGTCGGGTGTTGTAGTAACAGTGCCATGCCCACAAGCCTGGAAATCATCTGAGCGCATTAAAATTGGATTGTCGCTGTACTTTTGGAATGACTCTGTCATCTTTTTAGAGCGAGCCACACGTACCTCGTAGTCGCTTCCCGGTCCGCAGCATCCTCTTGCAGAATAGAGCAGATAATACCAATCGCCTTTACGGATAATACACTGTCCTTCCATACCTATGGATTCCTCATCGGTAAGCAGAGAGAATGGTTCGCCCTCAAGATGAAGTCCATCACTGGAAAGCTTGCAACAAAGGATTTCTATTGGGCGTGGATCAAGTCCGTATGCCTTCCATGTGATATAGAGCTGCCCATTGTCATTAAACACGAATGCGTCAATGCATTCTGAGCCAATGGTTACAAGCGGTCCTTTATCCTCAAAGGCTTTCTCTGGCGTATCGGAGACGGCTACTCCTATGTATGATTTGTGGTCACTTTTGCGTCGTGCAGAGTAATAGCAGTACACCTTGTTGTTATATACATACAACTCCGGAGCCCAGAATGAGCTTTCTGTCCAATCCGGTTTTTGTTCAAAGACGTGTCCCACCTGTACCCAATTCACTAAGTCCGTTGACTTGTAAATAGGATAAAACGGTGCCCACTCTGATGATGTACCAGAGACGTAGTAAGCTCCGTCAAAACGAATAACAGAAGGGTCTGCCAAATCCGTTCTTATGACCGGGTTCTGGTAAAACTCAAGCTCTTGAGCATTGACATTACAAAGAGGAAATGCCACAAGAAGCAAGCCGATGAGGTGTCTAAGTCTATTCATAATACGTTATTCCCAGGATGGAGGTTCCTTTTCGAGTCCCCACTTTTTGTTGGGTTTTGCAGAAGTAACATAATTCAATGTTGCGCCATTCATAAGTTCGTCAAGGTTTATCCAAGTCTGATTAAAGGTCTTACCATTGAACTTGAGTGACGAGGTGAAAGGTTTCCCTTCAGCACCACCTGTTATAACTATATTCTTGCCATTAGGAAGATGTACGATAGCCTTTGGAAACATCGGAGTGTTGAGGGCAAAGCCTCCGACGCCAGGAATCTCCGGATAAAGTCCAAGGCATGCCCAAACGTACCATGCTCCCATAGCACCGAGGTCATCATTGCCTGGCAATCCGTTTACCTTTGCCGAATACATTTCGTTTAATGTACGACGTATTACATCAGATGTCTTCCATGGCTGCCCCACCCAATTGTAGCACCATGGTATTCCAAAGCTCGGCTCGTTGCCACATGCAAACCACTCGTCGCCATATCCTGCATCGAGACGTGTGAAGTACTCATCAAGGCGTTCTATTGCCTTTTGCTTACCACCGATGATGTCAATCAAACCTTTGATATTGTACGGCACCATCCAGAAATAATCCTTATAGGTTGCCTCACGCCAATCCTCGCCCTGATTTTTCCATGATCCATCCTCGTTGCGAGAGCAGAGCCATGTTGTTTCAGGATTATACAGGTTTTTCCACGAACGAGCGAAATGGAAATATCTCCATGATGAGAACTCGTCACCAACTGCATACAAAGAGTATTGAGCAATGGCAAAATCGGCTGACGTATATTCAAGCTGAATGGAAGCGGGGCAATATCCTTTGTCCAAGTATGACTTGAGGTGGGGACGCGTTTCATATCCTTGCGAAGCTGCTCCAGGTACTTCTGCGCCACGTTTCATTATTTCAAAGATAGGCTTTGGATCATAGTTCCGTGCACCAAAGGCCCATGCATTACATATAAGGATAGAAGAAGGGTCTCCCTGCATGATTCCTGTTTCACAGTTGGCCATTACCCAGCGTGGCAACGAACCGCCTGACTGTTCAGCGAAGTCTTTATGAGAGATTACAATATCGCTCGCCACGTCTGGCTCCAGCAAAGCCAGAACCTGTATCTGCGTGCGATATGTATCCCAATTAGAAAATTGAGTATATTGCTTGAAGTTAGTCTTGTGAACCTGGAAATCAGCGCCCATATACTCACCATTAACGTCATTGCATACGCTTGGATGAATAAATGTGCGGTAGAGATGGGAATAAAACTGTTCCTCACGCTCTTTCGTCCCACCGCTAATTTCAATCAGTGAGAGAACCTCATTCCATTTACTTTCAGCGTTTTTCTGTACATGAGCAAAGTCCCAACCTGCGTTCTCAGCCCGGAGATTGGCACGGGCATTCTCTACTGACACATAACTCACGCCAACCTTATATTGCAAAGGCTTGCCGTTAGATGTGTCAAACGTAAAATAAACGCCTGAATACTGCCCTTCTGCGAATGTTTCACCTCGATGCAACTCTGTCTTTTTCCATGTACCTTTTTCAATGCAATCTGCATCAAACTCAGCATAGAAGTAAACCTTGTAATGGGTAGGCAAACCACAGAACTGTCCTCCGTCAGCATAGCCCTCGCATGACCTTGGAGAGGTTATTACTACTGCTGCCTCCTTAATGTTTGTGCCTGCAATGCCAGCACCAATTATTACAGAACCTTTCGTAGAACCTTCAGGGTATGTGAAGCGAGCCATGCCTGTTCGCTCTGTAACAGTCATCTCGGCCTTAACGTTATGGTTTACCATTGCCTTGTAGTAGCCTGCGTGACCTTCCTCGTCACTGACCATTATCTTAGCATTGCGTATCATATCAGGCGAGGCCTTTAACTCTCCGTTGATTGGGAACATAGGGAAGTTTCCCATGTGCTCGCACCCGGCACCACTAGCTTGGTTGATTACAAATCCTGCATGTTTAGCAAAATATGACGGTGTAAACTGAACCATGCCATGAGGATATGTAGCACCTGGATACAGCTGACCTGATGCCAGACCAGCGCCTTTAGTGCCTATGAGCGAGTTAACCTTGTGAGCATAGTCCTGTGCACCGGCATTCAGTGCCACGATCATGCAAAACAATAAAATAAAGTACTTTTTCATTACGTTCATTTACTTGTTGAAACAGAATATGGTGCAGACGCAGTAGTGTTATTGCGCTGCTTGTTTGGCTGAGGTCCCATCTGGAATGACAGTATGCCTCCATTCCACATATCATCATAGGTAATAAAGTTCTTATCAAGATTCTTGCCATTGAGAGTGCCACTCTGTATGTAGCAGTTATCGAGGTTGTTGTCCTTAGCTTCAATGACGAACTTCTTTCCATTCTCCATTGTGATTGTAGCCTTACGGAATATAGGAGAGCCAATAACATACTGGTTTGTGCCTGGTGTTACAGCATAGATACCCAATGCAGAGAGGACATACCATGACGACATACCGCCTTGGTCTTCATCGCCGGGGAATCCATCAGGAGTGCTATTGTAAAGGCGTGACATAATCTGGCGTACCCAATACTGTGTTTTCCAGGGCTGTCCTGCATAAGAATACAGGTATGTCATGTGCTGAATAGGCTGGTTGCCATGTGCATACTGTCCCATATTGGCGTTTTCCATTTCTACCATCTCATGAATCTTGCCGCCATACCACCCTGGGTCGACTGTATTAGGAACAGAGAATACGGAGTCTATCTTCTCGCAGAATTTCTTCTCGCTGCCAAACAAGCGAATGAGACCGTCAACGTCATGGAATACCGACCAAATATAATGCCAGGCATTGCCTTCAGTATATGGACCACCCCATTTTATTGCTGAGAATGGTTCTGTCCATGAGCCATCGGCATCTCGTCCACGGAAGAAACCGATATTGCCGTCCCAGAGGTTCTTGTAATTATACATCTGTTTGGCAAACACACGCTCGTAGAACTTATTGCCGCACGATTTTGCAAGCTGATAAGCACACCAGTCATCGTAGCAGTATTCGAGAGTCTGTGTTACACTGCCATGCGACATTGGGAAAGGAACATAGCCAATCTGAAAGTACTCTTTCCATCCCGCACGACCATTGGCACCGCCCCACGGACCTTTGTTCATCGCTTCGTGTGCATAGGCTACGAGGGCCGAATCAGGATTAAAGTCGCGTATGCCTTTTGCCCAGGCATCAGAAAGAAGGGATATTGCGTGATTACCGCACATGCCACCTGTTTCTCCTGGGAAAGACCATGACGGCAGCCATCCACATTGCTTTTGTGCAGCAAGAAGGGCGTTCATGTAATGGCCCTGCTGTGTTGGGTGAAGTATATTGGTCAGAGGGAACTGTGAGCGGAATGTATCCCAGAATCCATTGTCGGTAAACATATATCCGTCATAAATTTTCCCATCATATGGACTATAGTAATAAGGTGTGCCGTCCTCACGAATCTCATAGAACTTACGTGAGAAGAGATTGGAACGGAACAAACAGGAGTAGAATGTTCGCATCTGCTCATCAGTGCCACCCTCCACAACTATGCGTGAGAGCACCTTTTCCCACGTTTCGCGACCACGTTGCTTTGTCTGCTCAATGCTCTTGTCCTTGCCAAGTTCGCGGTTAAGGTTCAGGCGAGCCTGGTCGAGAGAGATGTATGAAGACGCTGCCTTTGCCTGAACTTTAGCACCCTTCTTGAACTTCAGGTATGCTCCATATCCATCACCTTTTCCCTTGGTTTCCTTTGCAAACGTCTTGTTATGGCGGTTTTCCCATGTTCCATAGTCAGCAAAAGGCTGGTCGAACTGTATGATGAAATAGTTGTAGAAATTCTCACCGTGGTTACAAAACCGGTGATTGTGGACCCAGCCGCGCACCTGACGTGCCGCAGGGTCGATCTCTATCTCACTATCGCCATTATAACCGTCGATGATGAGCCACGAATCACCAGTCTTCGGATAAGAAAAACGAAAGTGTACGCCACGTTCCGTAGGGGCAAACTCTGTCTGTACGCCATTGTTGAACTTCACTGAATAATAGTGGGGTTTGCCCGTTTCGTTATCGTGCGAGAACTTTGCACCACGTTTGTTAGGGTCGACAACAAGGTCGCCTGTTTCAGGAAAGAAGGTATATACAGAATAGTCGCTGACCCATGGAGAGCATTGGTGCGACTGTCCGAATCCACGTATTTCATCGGCAGCATAGAGATACTTGAAGCCCTCGCCGTTAGGTCCAGTCTGTGGAGTCCACATGTGTTGCGCAAATGGCATGGCTGTAGCAGGGAAAGTGTTGCCATGCGACAGCCCAAAATTGGAATTTGTGCCCTGAAGCGTGTTGACATAATCCACCAATGAGGTTTTCTTGCTGGCAGCTTTGGCAAACATTGTGTTTGGAACCAATACTACGGCTGCGGCTAATACGAGTGATTTTATATTCATAACATTTATTGTTTGATTACGGTTTTATATTATTCAATTACGGCAGTAAAACCACCATTGCGTACCATTTTGATATTTAATACTTCAGCGTTTGTAACGCTCTTCACCTCACGGCGATAATCCATAGCCTGCACATCTGCATTGAAACCGTCGGTGAAAATAGTCATCTGATGTGCGCCTGGTGTAAGGAATGAGAGAGGAACATAAAACTGGCGAACCTTCTCCTTACCGTTGCATATACCGGCTACGAACCACTTCTGACCATGGCGCTTGGCAATGATGAGATACTCACCGAACTTTGCCTCAATGGCATGAGTTTCATCCCACGTAACCGGCACCTTACTCAGGAAGTCGATGCAATCGGGGTTCTTATAGTACTGCGTAGGAGAGTCGGCCAGCATCTGCGTACCTGTTTCAAGAACAGTAAAGAGAGCCATGTGATAAGCACGCGTACCAACGGCAGAACAGTTCGGATCTGACCATTTGTCGTATTCCGGCTGAGTATTAATCATTGCACCTGGGGTAAAGTCGGCAGGTCCGACCGCATTGCGCAAGAAAGGTATGAACAATGTATTATCCGGCTGGCAACCACTCATTTGCTCCAATCCGCGGACACCTTCGTAGGCCAAAAGATTTGGATAACGTATCTCCAGACCGGCAGGTTTCATGGCACCATGGAAGTCAACGACAAGATGATGCTTTGCCGCCTCCTTGATGGTACGCTCATACCAATTAATTATCCACTGATCCTGACGGTCCATGAAATCAATCTTGGTGCCGGCAACGCCCCATTTTTCGTATGTATCGAATAACTTGTCAAGGTTGCGTTCAACGCATATCCACGTGAGCCAGAGTATAATTCCTACGCCCTTTTGCTTACCGTATCTTATACATTCATGAAGGTCGAGATTAGGATTTGCCTCAAATGGCTCAAATGTACCTTTGGCCCAACCTTCGTCCATAATAATATATTTGATGCCATACTTGGCGGCAAAATCTATGTAGTACTTGTAAGTCTCTGTGTTGCAACCAGGTTTGAAGTTAACATCGGGACCATATAGAGACTTGTGATTCCACCAGTCCCATGACACCTGACCTGGTTTTATCCAACTTGTATCGTCAATTTCGCACTTACCGGCAAGTTGCGCAGTAAGCGTCTGTTCAAGTATTCCCTTGGAATCAGCAATAACAACATAGCGCCATGGGAGAGAACGCTTTCCTATAGTGCGCACGGCATAAGGTGCAAGTTCCTTGATGACAGTTCCTCTATCCCAGAAGAGTTCCCATTTCTTGTAATATGGCACAAGGTTTCCAGAGAGGCAATTCTTGTCGCCATTGCCCTTGATGTAGAGTCCGGCATAGTCGCGAAGGTCACTTTCGGAGATAAGAAGATGCAGGTCGCGCTTTGTTGAGGAGAGCGCCATTGGTAGTACGGACATATCGTGCTCATACTTCCATTCATTCAGCATGCAACTGATGTAAGGTGATTCTGAGCCAGTTCCCCATCCTCCAGTCGGTTGGAAATGCACTGCCATTTCATCTGCAGGCTTGAGATTGAACGTTTCATCAACTATGTTGATTGAGTCCCTTTCATTCAAAATGAAACGATATGCGACGGCATTGTTGAAAACGCGAAATTCAATAGAATACCTTTCTCTCATTGAAAGAGTTGCTTTCGTGTAGTTATTGGGGATGTTTGCCTGCTTCATAGGGACCGTTGGTCTAAGTTCCTCGTTAACGCTTGAAATCTTGACAGATTTTATCCTTGTCTTGGCGCCAATAGATTTGTTTTGCAGCTTGACCATTAGAGATGTTTGAGTGAACAGTTTTTCCCCGTCGAGAGATGCGGAATAGCATAGTCTGTCACCTGCATCAGTAATCAAAACTGATATCTTTCCATTGGGAGACGTAACCTTAACGTCTTTCGCATTGACATATAAGGACGAGCAGATTGCAACCAGTGCAATAGCTGCATGTAAGCATTTAGGGTGTTTCATTGCCGATAAAGTTACTCTTCAAATATACTTTCCCAGTTAAAGATGCGGTAGAAATACGGGCGTACATAATCAGCACTTCCGGGATATGTGAAGTTATCAGCATTTGCAGCAGCTGTCTGTGAAGTGGAGAATACCAGTTCACCTTTTCTTGACAAACTCTGATGAAGCACTACTCGCGTCAGTGCGGAATAGTTGCGGTTGCCCAATTTATCAACAGATTTAGGAACGACAAACAATGTCTTCTGTTCGGCAAAAGGACCATAAGGGTTCTTGGAACGCCATACATATACTGAATTCCCATCCTTGTACTGCTGTCCGATGATATAATAATATTCACCGCTCTTGATAGCCTGTGGATTTTGGCAGCTACCATTGTCAGCAAGTACGTTGGAACGAGGTGCGGCAAGCTTTGAGTCAGGCATTTCCGTAACCCATTCGAAATTACCATTGGTGTTGAGAACCCAGTACTCAGGCTGGCTGTTGTAGTTATCATTTGCAAAACGTGACACAAGTATCTGACTATTGCTGTTGAGCACATTTGAAGCATACATGTACGTATAGCCATCATTATTCACAAGCTGGCTATGCTCAAACGTCAGCGTGTTTGAATTGAGCTCTTCATTTGTATTGACAACACGCAGATATCCTTCATCGCCAGGATTCCCCGCAAGAGTATAGTCCACAAGTGCTGTTGAATAGCGCGGAGCTGTTGGTGTAGTGCCATAATATCCATAAAGCACATGCATCTGTCCGTTACTGTAATTGGCGAGCAAAGGATAGTATCTGCGGTTTGACTTGCTTGACGGCATGATTTCTACGCCGTTATAATATGTATTCGCGGTTGGGTCATCCGTCTGAATGAGCTCGTTCAGAGCAAAGAGGTCGCCCTGTTTCGGATTGTCAATGTCACCTGCCTGTATGAGCAATGCAGTACGCACGGTGTTGGCATTTGTATGGCGTACACGTGTCTCTGCATCCACGATGCCAAAGAAGTTGTCTCTTGCTCCCCAGACGACTTTGTTATCAGGCATGCGGTATGAGAAAACGATGTCACCGCCCGTCCAGCCCTTTGTTGTAGAGAACAGAGCATTGTACAATCTGTCTTCATATACAAATACGCGCTTATCGAACTGACCATTGTTGTAGACGACATTAAGTTGCCATGAAGGGTCAACAGTAGGAGGTGTAGGCTCTACTTCTTCATCATCGACGGGGGCCTCATAGCCTATGGCAGTAGTGTCATAGTCGTTGCATGCAGTAAAGGATGCAGCCAAGAACGAGAGGCCAACTATAATGATTATATGATTCTTCTTCATATCTTCACTCTTTTATTGTTTCAAAGGAGATAAAACTTCATACATAAAATGCCACTTCTTCTCAGTTGAGAGTCTGTAACGATAGTTGATAGTAAAGGTCTGGGTTTCTGGGTCATAATAGCTTTGCTCGCCTTCAACATCGGCAACAACTACCGAAGAGCTGGAGTAATCCCAACTTGCGACAGTTACCTTCTGGCGTTTGAGGTACTGACCTGTGGGTATTCCCTCGTTAAGAACCGGAACATCTACAATCTCGTCAGGATGAACAGTGAGAACGATATTCTTGTTGCGTTCATCAACTTCATTCGCACTTACCAGAGAACCTGGCATCATACGTACGGAAGTCTCACCCGACGGCTTGAGGAGTTTTGTAGAATTCATGCCTGTGCCTGGGGCATCGGGTGTGAACACGCCATTCGACTCTGAATAAATCTGCTCAAGACCAGCCATGTTATAATAGCTGTTCGACTTGGACGTGGCATAGTCGTTCTTCACGTATATGCGGAAGAGGACCACCCGACGTGTAGGCGAAATCATGTAGTTCGAAACAGACTTGATGCGGAGCGGAATATAATATTCCTCGCCATCGATGAGGTTAGAAACATTCACTTTGATAGGCAACATCACATAAGGCTTCGGATTGTCCTTGGAAATGGTTACCCTCCAGTTCTCAATGACATAATTCTCTGGGGCAAGCTGCTGAACATAGCTGGCGTAGTTTTCACCATATATGCGCTGATTGTATGAGCGCAGAGCTTGAGGATAGAGTTCAAGTTCAACGTCCACGTCTTCCTCAATGGGAGTAGTACCACCGACATATATGGATATATAGCCTACCGACTCCTTTCCGAACGCATATTCCTGCCCGAAGATATTTTCATCACCACTGACGATATATACCTCCTTGCGATACTGCTCTTCATCATAGAAATTCTTTTCGCATGACGTAATGGTTGTCAGTGCCACGATGCCAGCAGCAATGAGCCAGCAACAGTTTATGATATTCTTGATTTTCATTGTCTTCTATATACCTTTATTTATATTATGTTACTTCTCCCAACCGGGGTTTTGGTCAAGAGTAGGAGCCTTACGCACCTCATTGAGGCTAAGCGGCAAGAGAATCATCTTGTCTTTCCATACACGCTCGCGAATGGTTGAGTGCTGGATGACGCTTGGCTGATAGAAGCCGTTCCATTCGCCGAGATTGACATTGAGGCCTGTGAGCGGTTCTTTCTCAAGTTGATCAACAATGCCCCAACGGCGTATGTCGTAGAAGCGATGACCTTCGTGGAACAACTCAATGGCACGTTCACGCTGAATAATCTGGTCGAATGTCTCAACACTGGCAAGTTCCTCATCGCTGACGCCAGGGAGTCCTGCACGATAGCGAATCCGGTTGAATGCGCTCTTTATCTCGTCAGTATTGCGGCTGACCTTGATGCCGTCGATATCCCATTCCTGTGTCAGGTGGTTGAGTGCCTCGGCATAAGTGAGAAGCACTTCAGCATAGCGGATAAGCGGAAGCACCTTTGAAATTGTACGTGCGCTCTCACCTGACAATGCATCCGTAGGATGTACATACTTGGTACAGACGTATCCTGTCGTGCAATAGACGTTATTCGTAGAAAGTTGAGGACCATTATTGCCACCGCGGAAGTAGGTCACCTGGATGTCGTGCTTACCTGTAACATTCGTGGACGACATTGTCCAAAGACGATTTGAGAAACCGATATTGGCATAGAAGCGAGGTTCGCGGTTTTCATAAGCTGCATACGTGCCGCCCTTGAGTACATAGTTCTTCGACAACGTCTTGTCGGCCTGGGTTATACAGGTGTTATCATAGGGACGATTGTTGTAGGGATATTCAGCACTTGCATTCTTGATGTCCCTGCCGTCGACCATGTAGAAATAGTCAACCATGCGCTGTGGCACGCTCATGGCTCCCCATCCGCCAAGCGTCATTGGGAAATGATTACCAAGCTGGTCGTTGACACCTTCTGTAGTTCCCCAAATGAGTTCAGGATTTGTCATAGCTACTGCCTCACCTGTGAACTGCTCTGAATAGGAACGGAACGGATCAATGCCGCCAGCCCCATTAGGATATTCTGCAGAAGGAACGTTTGCCGGAAGTTCTACCGTGTACTGGTCGGCAGGTACGGTGTAGAGATCGTAGCGGTTCATGTCGATTACCTTCTTGGCTGCAGCTGCTGCAACTGCCCATTTGCGTTCATCGTATGTCTGTGAAACATATAATTCGCCATCCGATTTACGCTTGAAATCGCTGAAGTAGCGACGTGCGGCAGCTCCGCCATTATACAATGGAGATGCTGCTGTCAAGCGGATGCGTGCTGCAAGAGCAAGTGCAGCGCCCTTTGTCGGAGCATACAACTCATTTTGATTATGTTCCTCAAGCATATATTCTGAAGCCTCGGTCAGTTCGGTGCAGATATAATCTACGCACTCATCCATCGTGTTTCTCGAATGGGAGTAATACTTTGTGCTCTCGTTGCTACTGAGTATCTCATCACCAAGAATCACAAAGGGACCCTGGTTGCGGAGAATCCAATAGTATGCATAAGCACGGAGGAAACGCACCTGGCAACGGAATTGCATCTTTTCAACACTGTTCATGTCGGGCACAGCGCTGATATTCGACAGCAGAGTATTACATTTGCGCACAATCTTATAGCATGGGTCCCACACATTGAAATCCCATGTCCATCCTGCCATCGACGATGCTGTGACCTGATTTGTGGTAAGCATTGTCCCAGAATACTGAATGTCCAGGAAACCGCCGTTCCATGTACCGCACGACACAGCTTCGTCACTGCCAGTAAGTCCGGGAGTGCTACCATAGTGCCAGAGTCCTCCTTCCTTAGGCAGAAGGTTCACAGCACCATTATAATATCGCGTAATATTATATTTATTGGCAAAAATAGAGTCTTCGCGGAAGGTGTCAGCGAAATAGTCGTCGACATTCAAGTAATCGGTGCAGCTGCCCATTCCAAGCATCATTGCCATGAATGAAGAAAACAATAATATCTTTTTCATATCTATAATTCCTTTCCTATATTTAGAAGTTTAGTTGCAATTGCAGTGTGTAGCGTCCGGTAAGAGGATATGCACGACCGGTTGATGTAGCCTGTTCCGGGTCGTATATCTTGACAGAGTCCCATACGCCAAGATTCTCGCACATCAGTTGGATATCAACCGACTGCATGCCTATCTTGGTGATGAAAGGCGCTTTTAGCCTATAGTTCAAGCTGACTTCCTGCAGACGCAAGTAGCGTGCATTACCTTTCCAGAATGTAGATGGCTTCGTATTGTTGGAACTGTTTCCGTAGTGCAAGCGCGGGAAACGAGCATTAGGATTTTCGGTTGAAGGGTCTCCAGAGTACTCTGCCGATGTCCAACGATTCTTCTGATCATAGGCAATAGCCAGCACGTTGCCTTGATAGCCTCTGTTGAACGGCATATAGCCATCGAAGTTATCTCCATTGCCGCCGCCATAGAGGAAGTAGTTGCGACCTGTTCCTTTGAACAAAACGTTAAGAGTAAGGCCTTTATATTCAGCAGAGAATCCAAGGCCATACATAAACTGAGGAATACCTGAGTATGCGAAGAGAGGCACTCTATCATCGTCGTTGATAACGCCGTCGCCATTGACATCCTTGTACTTAATGTCACCAGGGAGGACAGTACCGAACTGTGAAGGACTCATGTCAATTTCTTCCTGTGATTCAAACAATCCGAGTGCTATGAAACCACGCTGTACATTGTTGGCAAAACCGTTCTTCTCAAGGTAAGGATATGGCTGTCGTGCTTCTTCCCAATTAAGAATCTTGTTCTTTGACAATGTGAAGTTGCCGCGAAGAGTAAGGAAGAAGTCCTTGCCGAACTTCTGGAAATACTCAAAGTTACCATCACCACCCCAGCTTTTCATGCTGCCCACGTTGCCGTAGGGCATGCTTGTAAGACCTACGTATGCAGGAACCTGTGTACGCTGCTGGAAGATAGCATCACGACGATCAAGGAAGTAATCAAGAGTAACTCTGAATTTGTCATTAAAAAGGTGGAGGTCCATACCTGCGTCGAACTTCTTTGCTTTCTCCCAAACAAGGTTGTCAGCACCTACCTGACTCTCGCTGAGGATGCCCACACCGCCCCATTTGGTTGTTCCTTCACTCTCATCTATGAGCGTGATGTATGGGAAGCGTGTTGAAGCTATCTGGTCATTACCTACAATACCGTAGGATGCACGCAGTTTTAAAAATGAGAGCCATGGTAAAGCCTTTTGTACAAACTTATATTGTGTTGGAATCCAAGCGATGGCAGCAGAAGGGAAGAAACCATACTGTCGACCTGGCTGGAAATTCTCTGAACCTGTGAGACCAAAGTTTGCATCTATGAAGTATGTATCCAGAAATCCATAGTTAATACGACCGGATAGTGACTGGTAACGTTTTGGAATAGCATTCATACTGCTGGATGCGCCTGACTCACTTGTATCCTGACAATAATAGAAGAGTAAAGCACCTATACTATGATCATCAAACTTGCGGTCATAATTGATATTTGCATCGAAATACCACTTACGCCATGCCCACGATGCACTATTATATCCTACGCTCTTGGATATAACACGGTTGGACAATATAAGTTCGCCTGCTGAGTTTCGACCTGTTGCCATATAGAGTGCAGGCATCTTGAAGCGACTTTCTCCGTACATTGACTGATTATCGAATGAGCCTTGGATCTTTGCTCGAAGTCCCTTTGTGATCATAGCCAAATCCTGCTCAAGAGCTATTGTTATCATGTTACGATAGTTCTGCTGACGGGTAGTACCTGTGTAGTTCAGTAATACGTAAGGAGAAATTTCATCACCATCGTTAGTTGCTGGAAGATAGCCGTTTGAGTATCGGAGTGGATACATAACTGGCGTTGTCTTTGCCTGAGAGGACCATATCCAGTCAGTCATGCTGATGGAACTAAAGCCGTTGCCCATACTTGGGCGGTCATTGATTGACACGTAACTCGTCCCACCAAGATAAATCTTTGTAGTCTTAGTGAGATTGATGTCCAGATTCATTCGGAAGTTGTAAGTTTTGTATCCTACACCGTTCTTATATGGGCTGTCATCAGCCATCTTGTATGCAGATGATTCATCCGACATGCCAAGGGATGCAAAATAACGAGCAATAGAGCCACCACCCTGAGCACTTACATAATAAGTCTGCTGGAAGGAATTCTTGTGTAGGAGCTCATCCTGCCAATTAACATTTGGATAAAGGTCGGGGTCAAGGTTGTAACGCAGGATATCCATTTCAACGTCACTGTAAACAGGTGGCATTGAGGATTGCACTGCAGCCTCGTTGGCCAGTTCCGCATAGCGTGTGGCATCAAGGAATTCAGGAACGCGTTTCAAATGAGATATAGTATAGTTTGCGCGCCCAGTAATGCGGAGCTTCTGCTCAAGGCCGCGCTTCGTAGTTACGATGATAACGCCATTAGCACCACGATTACCGTACACTGCAGTGGCAGATGCGTCCTTCAGTACAGAGAAGCTCTCTACGTCGGCTGCCTCAACCTGGCTAAGGTCACCCTCAAGTCCATCAATAAGAACAAGCGCAGAGCTGTTAGCGCCGAATGTGCCTATACCACGTACCCAGAACTCTGAAATATTCTTTCCAGGTTCGCCGCTGCTTTGGACTCCGATAACACCAGCAACACGGCCTGCGAGTGTGTTAACAATGTTTGTGGCAGGTTTCACCAACTCATCTGGATTAATAGTAGTGATGGCTCCGGCAACACTGACTTTACGTTGCGAGCCCATACCGACAACCACTACTTCATCTACATCAGCTCCTTTTTCTTGAAGGACAATGTTTATGCTCTCGTCCTCTTTTGTAATACGATGTGATACCTGTTCATAACCGATGTATGAAATCACAAGATTGTCATACATATCTACTTTTATAGAGAAATTACCATCAACGTCGGTAACGGTACCCACACCCGGTTTGTCCTGTATCACTACGGTGGCACCGATAATCGGTTCGTTGTTGGCATCCACTACCACACCCTTGGCTGTAAACGATTTCTCATCCTGTGCGAATACTGACTGCATAGCCAGCATAAGCATAAATATGAGTGAAAGATATTTTTTCATTTACAATAATCTGTTTAGTATTATTACGATTGGCTGCGTATTATTATTCTATAGCAAGACGACGGATAGCATGGTTGTCACAGTCGCCAATGTAGATGATATCATCCTTGTCGATGCAGATGCCGACAGGTCGGTTAAATTTAGCCACCTCACTCACGCCATTCACATAACCTGGCTGCTGGGGCAAGCCTGCTACTGTTGACACGTAACCAGTTGAGAGATTTATTTTGCGAATACAGTGGTTACCTGAGTCGCAGACGTAAAGATTGCCTTCACTATCCTTTACCATTCCGCGAGGGTCGTTAAACTGAGCCTGTGCGAGCGTTCCGTCAAGATGACCTGCTCCAGTCATAGATGCACGGCCAGTCAATATGCTTATCTTATAAGTGGTTACGTCCATCTGGTAAATGCAGTTCTGACTTGAATTAGTGTAGTAAAGAGTCGTAGGATTGTTTTTATCAAACACCATACCGAACGTCTCTCCTTCCTTCGTATCAATAGGTGAGCCTTCTGCCTGACCATTTGCCCTATTAAATACAAGAGTCAGACGGTTGCCCAAAGCTGTAACAGGGTCGAAACTATAGAAATCGCCACCGAGCACTCTTGAATAGAACTTGCCGTCGGCAGGGCACATGGCAGCAGCACGACGCGCACCCCAGATACCCATGCCGTCTACAAGGTATTTAGTGTCATCGTAGGTCACATTAGCCTTGCCAAGCTGTGCAAAGTTGTTATTCGGGTCGTAGTACCAATACTCATTATTACCAAGGTTTGCCTGCATGTGATAAATGCGGTCGTTCACATCATCATAAACAATGAACGGACGTGTCAGGAAAATACCGAGTTCATCAATGAGCACAAGCTGTCCTGACTCGGGATTTGCCACGTAACGCAGGAAACTGCTGTTGTGGCTGTCAATCTCGAAATAAATATTGCCAGCCCTATCCACGCAGAGACCACCGTCGATACTTGAGTTAAACTGCACCTCAGAAAGATTCTCAATAGCACCTGGATTGGTCTGGGCACTTGCATCACCACCGCAGATAGTACTAATATTGGTCTGAATCTGGTAATCGAACTCTCCGTCGAACGTCGCCTCCTTCTCACCGATGCAAACCTTAATCTTCACATTCTCACCAGGGAGACGTGGAGCAAGAACCAAAATATGGTCTTTGTTCACATTGATTACAGGGGCTTCCTTTGCATTGAAAAAAACGCGGACGGCATCCTTGTCCGATCCGAAGTTGGAACCCCTAAGAATCACTTGTGTGGAAATTGGTCCGCCACTTGGATAGAACGACTCACAAACGATGGGCTTGTTCGGATCGAATGTGTTCACTTCTTCGCTGTCGCTGCTGCAAGAGAACAACATTAATGCAAGACCAGCCAAACAGCCCATGAGCCGAAGTGTCTGTAATTTTTTTTTCTTCATTTTGTAATTATTAATTGTTAGTATTATTTTTGACGTGAATACCAAATAATGCAGCGCAAAAATACAAAAATCTTTAACGCTACATTATAAAATATGTACACAATAATGTAAAAATTGAACCAACTGCTCTTTTTATATAAATTATTACCCAATATTTACTTT
>OCTW013413094.1_pt1 | contig 22559 bp, 13 predicted proteins | sample 1539671 | NCBI WGS metagenome assembly OCTW01 (sample SAMN02144230, study PRJEB22623) | gut metagenome | biome: sheep rumen | host: Ovis aries | place: New Zealand
GTGTAGAGATTGGCAGAGGCTTCCGTGGTGCAGAGGTAGGCAAAGGCTTCCGTGGTGTAGAGATTGGCAGAGGCTTCCGTGGTGCAGAGGTAGGCAAAGGCTTCCGTGGTGCAGAGGTTGGCAGAGGCTTCCGTGGTGCAGAGATTGGCAGAGGCTTCCGTGGTGTAGAGACAGGTATGGCTCCAGCTCCTCGTAATGCAGAGATGGGCAAGGGTATGGCTTGGCCTATGGCATGAATACAGTCAGCGATGTTAAGAAGCAATAGGACTTCTGTCAATGATAGAATAGATACAAAGAAATCCGCAAGTTGAAGTCTTCAACTTGCGGATTTCTTTGTGTTATAATTACTCACTACGGCTTAATAGAGGTACTTCTTTCCGTTCTTAATCACGATGCCACGATAGTTGCTGTCCACCTTCTGTCCAGCAAGGTTGTAGATGGCATCAGAGTCGGCTGTCTTGAACTCGTTTACGGTGTTTACACCAGTTTCGTCACCGTAGTGATACTCTATGTATATTATTACACACTGCTGCTCACCAGTGTTTGTAAAGGTAAACTTGTCTGCCACGTTGTTAAGAGTAAACTCTACAGCATTTGGCTCGGTGCGTGCAGCGTTCAGGTCTAGCAGTGTGGCGGTTTCTGCTGTGTAACTTACTCCTGCCACTTCTTTCCAGTAGCTGATGCGGCTTGAGGCATTAGTGCCTGTCACACTGTAGAGTATAACCTTGGTAGCCTTAGCTCCTGTTGGCATAAACACTGTGTTCTGTGCGCCGTTAGAACACTTGATGGCTGTGCGCTGCAATGTCTCACCATTATATGGTATATTTAACTTTGGTGTGCCTGCTGAAGTGTAAGACTTCTGCAAGTTGCCGGTGCATACCAATGAGAAACCATATGCCTCGTCATTCTCGTTACCCTCCATCATGTTCTTGTTTGTGGTGTTGTCGTATGACTTGTTAGTCATGTTACCCCAAGCGAGCAATGCTGTCTTGGTGTCGCCAGATACTTCTGGGTCAGGATCTTCCGGTTCCTCAGGTCTCTCCTCGCCGCCTACTACAGTCAGTATGCCGTCAGTGTAGAGAGCAGAGGTGTCCCATGTCTGTCCCTCGCCAGGTGTTGCAGGTATAATCTCTGCGAAAGTACCTGTTACAGTACCGATGAACACCTGTATCTTGTCATTGTTGTAATGTGTAGCCTCCTGCATAGCCTCGTTGAGTACGAGCTTCACATTGCTCTGTATAGTCAGGCCGCCGCTCATTGTCAGTCCCTTGTCAGTTGCCAGCGTGTCGCCCACCTGCAGTGTGGCACCGCTGTTCAGTGTCACCTTGCCAGCCAGCGTACCCTTACCAGCCAGTGTAGCGCCGCTTTTCACTGTCACTGCACCTGTGCCAGAGTGTGTGCCGTTGACAATAAGTCGTCCGGCATTGACGGTTGTGGTGCCGGCATAGGTGTTCGCACCAGTGAGTCGCCAGTCGCCCAGACCTTCTTTCACTATGCTCGCTTTACCAATCTTAGAGTTGTGAGTCTGGTTATAGTCGTCTATAGCACCGTGGAAATCCTCGTCGGTGTTTGCTCCACCTACTATCCAAGTGCCAGTACCTGCATTTTTTACATCGAAGCCTGAGAGTGCCGTGCCAGCTACTCCCGACAGTCCTCCCAGATAGAACGTACCGCTTGCGCGTCCGTTTACTCTTGCGTTACCTGTGAGCTCAATGGTTGCGTTCTTAATACCGACTTCATTGCGTAGGAAGAATGAACTGTTGTAACCAGACCCTGTACCGTTTACTATCAAGTGTCCGTTGTAGTTGTCCCAGTTGCCCTCAATGTATTCTCGTATGTAATGCACGTTCCAAGTGAGTGTGCCAGAGCCTGTCACACTGCCTTTGGTGGTGTTCCACAAGTCAAAGTCAACGGTAGATGCTGTTCCTGCAACTACTTCTATAGGCATAGTGTAGTTTATAGTCACCTTATTCTTGCCCACGGTAGAGAACTTACCGCCCTGCAGTATGAGTTTCTGCACGGTTCCGAGACCAGCCTCAGACACAGCCTGACTGCCGAGTCTTACCTCGCCGCCTTTAAGTACGAGGTTACCGTCATACTGGAAGAAGTTAGCGTTGTTTACCAATATCTGTCCTTCACCGTTTACGGTAAGGGTGCCATTACCCTCAATGCCGCCGTTCATGGTAACTATAGTACCGCTTTTTGCAATGTTCAGTTCTGTGTCATCATAGAGTTTTGCAGAGCGGTTTGTTGCTGTTGTGGCACCAGTATATTTATATGTGCCGCCAGCCATTACCCAGTTCTGTGCAAACTCCTGGCTCATACCCAGTCCGCTGGCAACGTCGCCGTCCTTCAGCGTAGAGAACTCATACACACCCTCATGCAGCACTGTAGCACCGGTATATTGCTGGTCGCTGCCGATGGTAAGCGTACCCTTGCCGGTCTTGTTCATTGATGCTGTGCCACCTACGTAACCAGTGCCGTCGATAGTGATGTTAGCGTCAGAGCGTACCACCACAGCGGTGTAGTCCTTAGCCTCGCTGAGGGTGTAAGTCTTGTCTGTAGCATCGTTGATGAGCCACTCACCGGCACCGGTGCCGTCAAATGTCTCCACGTCAACGAGGTCAGTCTGCTCAGGACGAGTCTTCATTGTAACCTCCTCGGTATAGTCAGACTTGTCCTCGCCGTTGAAGGCACATACGCGTACCACGTATGAGGTGGCAGGTGTCAGTGATGCGTCATCGATAACGTAAGAGCTTACATTTGGTTCGGTGCGTGTCAGTTCTACAAATGCACCGTCCTTCTGCATCTCCACGATGAAGCCGTCCTCGTTGTCAGAGTAGTCAGCCCACTCAATGGTGATAGAGCTTGGTGTAGAAGAAGCCTGTGTCAACTGCATAGGTGCGCGCAGGAAATACTGGCGGTCAGCCTTTGTTATGCCGTTGATATATTTCTCTATGTTTGCGTATCCGTCGGCACCTATTGTCATGGCGTCGTTCACTTCAGGGTCAGTGCCGTTAGCTATCTCCCATGCGTCAGGCATACCGTCGCCGTCAGTGTCGGTAGGCTTGGCGCCCTTGAATACAGTCCATGTGTCAGGGGTACCGTAAGGCAGGTCTCTCTCGCTTGTTATGAGGTTACCTCTCTTACCGAATGACAGCACCTCGTTAACCATATATGCGTCGGTGAGGTCACGATATGGCAGTGACGCACCTACGGTTGGCAGCAGATTATCTATGAGCGTTTTACCTGCCCATGTGTCAAGCTCAGGATAGTCGTATGGTGTGCTTTGGCGGTCGCCGCCACCGTCGCCGGTAAACAACTCAGGGTTGAACACACCGTCCTTGTTGCGGTCCTGCCAGTTATCAGCTCCGTAGAAGTGGAAACCAGTGTTACCACCAGAGAAACCATTTGCAGAGGAACTTGTGGAGTTACCGTTGATAAAGAGGTTGCCCACAGCGTTTGCGTAAGAGTCGCCAGATGACTCGCCGCCCATCTCGTAGGCGTATGTGCTCCAGTTATATACAATGTTGTTCACATACTGGTGTACGCCCTTCACCTTGAAGTTACGTGTCTTGTTGTCACATAGCAGTACGCGGTACATGGTGATGTTGTCAGCCTGTATCAGTCCGCCGGCAGAGTGAGCCATCAGACCCTGGCCTACTATACTGTTCTGTATGGTCACGTCATGTGGAGCCGTACCCTTGTTGTCCCAGTTGATGGAGAAGTTCTCATCCTGTCCCCATGCAAATGAGCAGTGGTCGAAAATCATGTTGCCGCCATTGGCCAGTCCGGCGCAGTCGGCATCCTTCGTTCCCACCGTACCCATACGGAAACGCATATAGCGCATGATGATGTTGGTGGCTCCAGAGCATGACATACCGTCACCATATACGGTGATACCCTCGCCCGGTGCCGTCTGTCCGGCAATGGTGAGGTTGCTCTTGAATACCAGTCTGGAGTTCAGTCTGATGACACCAGCCACGTCAAACACCACGATACGGTTAGGCTGGCTTACGGCATCGCGCAGGGAACCCGTGCCGGAGTCGTTGAGGTTGGTCACATGATACACGGTACCAGCACGTCCGCCAGTGGCGAAACGTCCCCATCCGGCTGCCCCAGGGAAAGCCACGAGGTCATCGGCTGCCGCTTGGCCTATGCCGAGCACAGAAGCCAGCAACAGGCCAAAGAGTTTCTTTGTAAATTTCATTGTTAGATATCGTTGATTTAGTTATTCAAGGATTGATAAGGCAGGTGTGTGCGGTACACACCATTCTATTTTGCAAATTTATGAAAAATAAAACAAATAGTCAAATGTTTTACACCTTTTTTATAATAAGAAGTGAATTTTGTATGTCAAGCCTCTTTGATGTGCGAAATATTAAGTAAATTTGCGTAGCGTTATGGCTCAGGAACTACTAAATACACAGGAACAGCAGCTTACTCAGGAATTACAGCAGACGCACACGCTGAAAGCTCAGCAGGTGCTGATGATGCGTATGCTTGAGATGCCCCTTGCGCGCTTTGAGGAGAGCGTGAGGGCCGAGATGGACGAGAACCCTGCTTTGTCTGAGGGGTCGGAGGATTCTGACTTCTCTGATGATGCTGACAGCTATGCGTCCTCAGATGCTGCCGATGCCGCAGACTCTGCTGACGGCTCAGACAGCTCCGATGAGCTTGACCGTATCCTGAGCGAGATGGCGCAGGACGATCAACTGCCCACCTCTGACTATGCCTCGCTGTCGCAGAACGGTGACGATACCGATGCCGACAACGGCGAGCGGTTGTGGACGGAGGGCGAGTCCTTCTATGACCACCTGCATGAACAGGTGGGCGAACATGAGTTGACGGAGCGCCAGCTGCTTATCATGGATTATCTGATAGGCTCGCTTGATGGCGACGGCTTGTTGAGGAAAGACCTCACGTCGCTCAGTGACGAGATAGCGGTGCATGAGTATATCGACGTGACAGAAGAGGAGCTGGAGCGTGTGCTCACGGTGCTGCAGGGCTTTGACCCTCCCGGCATAGGTGCGCAGTCGTTGCAGCAGTGTCTGCAGATACAGATACTCCATCGTAAGCCTACGCCGGTCACCAAACTGATGCATACGGTGGTGAGCGATTACTGGAATGAGTTTTCCCACAAGCACTGGCAGCGCATAGCTGACGCAATGCATATGAGCGAGGCCACGGCAGAGGAGGTGTTCCGTGAGATACGCCGCCTTAACCCCCGTCCGGGTGCATCGCTGGGTGAGGCCATGGGACGCAGTACGGAACAGGTGATACCTGACTTCATAATCACATGGGATGACGATGAGGTGATACGCCTCACGCTCAACAAGGGCAAGGTGCCCCGGCTGCGCGTGTCGCGTGACTTTGAGGAACTGATAGACACCTACCGCCAGAGCTCCTCCACCATGACGCGCACCGACAAGGAGGCATTGCTCTATGCCCAGCAGAAGGTTTACAGGGCGCGCTCATACATAGAGGCCATAGAGCAGCGCCGCCACACCATGATGCTCACCATGCAGGTAGTGATACGCCTGCAGCGTAAGTATATACTCAGCGGTGACGACAGTGACCTGCGTCCTATGAAGCTGAAGGATGTAGCCGACATAGCCGGCGTGGACCTCTCCACCGTCTCGCGTGTGTGCAGCACCAAGTATGTGCAACTGCCGTGGGGCATTATACGCGCCAAGCAGTTCTTCTCTGCGAAGTATGACGTGGGTGGAGGCGAGGAAGTGTCCACCCGTGAGATAAAGAATACATTACAGGACATCATAGACCAAGAGGATAAGAAACACCCCCTGAGTGATATACGCATAGCTGCCGAACTGAAGAAGAAGGGCTATCCCATAGCCCGTCGTACGGTGGCAAAGTACCGTGAACAGTTAGGAATACCCATAGCAGCATTGAGAAAATGAGACGAAACAGATTGATACTTACCATAGCCAGCTATATCAGTGTGATATTCACACCCTTTTACCTGCCGCTCATGGGGCTGCTGGCTCTCTTCCTGTTCTCATACCTCAGTATGCTGAGTTGGGGGTACAAGTTGCACATACTGCTGAGCGTGTGGATATTCACCTGTCTGCTGCCCACCACGCTGATACGCCTTTACAGTCAGTATCAGGGGTGGTCGCTGCTCAAGCTGGTACAGCGTGAGGCGCGTATGGTGCCCTACATCATATCCATAGCCTGTTACTTCGCCTGTCTGTATGTCATGCAGCTCTCCCATGTGTCATATATCATCAAGGCCATAGTGGTGGCGGCGCTCGTGGTGCAGATACTGTGTGCCATAATAAACCACTGGTGGAAGATATCCATACACACGGCGGCGATAGGCGGCACCACAGGAGCCGTGGCAGCGTTCTCGCTTATCTTCGATTTCTATCCGTTGTGGTGGCTCTGTCTGCTCATACTGTTTGCCGGCGTGCTCGGCACCAGCCGTATGTTGCTGCGCATACATACCCTCGGTCAGATAGTTGGCGGCTTCCTCATAGGAGTGGTGGCAGGATTTGTGGGGGTGGTGATATAAGTCATAATGCATAAGTCATAATGCATAATTATGCGGACACTCATAACTCATAATTCATAACTCATAACTTTGCAATAAATATGAAACCAATAGTAAGCATTATCATGGGCAGCACAAGTGACATGCCCGTAATGGAGAAGGCAATGAACTTTCTCAACGAACAGCAGATACCTTTCGAGGTTAATGCTCTGTCAGCTCACCGCACACCAGGTGCCGTAGAACAGTTCGCGCGTACAGCCGAAGGCCGTGGCATTCGTGTAATCATTGCAGCGGCAGGTATGGCGGCAGCCCTGCCTGGTGTGATAGCAGCATCTACCACACTGCCTGTCATCGGTGTACCTATCAAGGGTATGCTTGACGGACTCGATGCTATGCTCTCTATCATACAGATGCCTCCTGGCATACCTGTAGCCACCGTAGGCGTGAACGGTGCCATGAACGCCGCCATCCTCGCCATGGAGATGCTCGCACTTGGTGATGAGGACATACGTCAGCGTCTGAAGGCATACAAGTCAGGTCTTGGCAAGAAAATAGAGAAGGCCAACAAGGACCTCGCAGAGGTAAAGTACGAGTATAAGACAAACTAAATGAAGCGTAGATTCACTACTCCCACCCATGTGGGAAACATTACGATAGGTGGCGGCGCCCCCATCAGGGTGCAATCTATGACCACCACCAATACTAACGACACCGAGGCGTGCGTGGCGCAGGCCAAGCGCATCATCAGTGCCGGCGGCGAACTGGTGCGACTGACTACGCAGGGCAGGCGCGAGGCTGAGAACATGAAGAATATCTCTGCCGCACTGAAGGCAGAGGGCATCATGACTCCGTTGGTGGCCGACGTGCATTTCAATGCCAACGTGGCTGACATCGCAGCCAAGTACTGCGAGAAGGTGCGTGTGAACCCCGGCAACTATGTTGACCCCGCCCGTACGTTCAAGAAGTTGGAGTACACCGACGAGGAGTATCAAGCAGAGCTGAAGAGGATAGAGGAGCGCTTCGTGCCGTTCCTCAATATCTGCAAGGAGCACCATACGGCGGTGCGCATAGGCGTGAACCACGGTTCGCTGTCTGACCGTATCATGTCGCGCTACGGCGACACGCCTGAGGGCATTGTGGAGTCGTGCATGGAGTTTTTGCGCATCTGCAAGCGCGAGAATTTCAACGATGTGGTATTGTCTATCAAGGCAAGCAACACGGTGGTGATGGTAACATCGGTACGCCTGCTTGTAAAGGCAATGGACCAGGAGGACATGCACTATCCTTTGCACCTGGGAGTGACCGAGGCGGGCGAAGGCGAAGACGGCAGGATAAAGTCTGCCGTGGGCATCGGCGCACTGCTCTCTGAGGGCATTGGCGACACCATACGTGTGAGCCTCAGTGAGGAACCAGAGAATGAGATACCGGTGGCAAAGAAGTTAATCGACCCACCCCTGCCCTCCCTGCAAGGGAGGGGGGAGAGTGCTGATGAGGAGGCGGATATCCCATCCACTCCATTGTCTCTGTCAGTGCCGCCCCACACCGTGACACGCTGGATATCTGACGATGTGCTTTACGTTGCCCTCAACGAGGATGACGCTGACGACGTGAAACTGTATGCCGCCATGTGGGCTGGTGCACCGCTCATTGACGGCAAGGCGCATGAGCTGGTTATATATAATAAAGGAGAGCTCTTTGACTCGTCTGTAAAGTCAGAAGTAATTATGACAAGACCTACAGACAGTCAATCAGTAACATCTCCCTCCCCTTGGGGAGGGGCAGGGGAGGGGGTCTCAGAGTCCATCCTCCAGGCAGCCCGTGTGCGCTTCACCAAGACAGAGTATATATCGTGCCCGGGATGTGGCCGCACTCTCTACGACCTGCAAGGCACCATAGCCCGCATCAAGGCTGCGGTGAGCAAGGCTGCAGAAACCAACCCACGCTTCAAGACCTTGAAGATAGGCATCATGGGTTGCATAGTGAACGGTCCGGGTGAGATGGCTGACGCCGACTACGGTTATGTGGGTGCTGGTCCTAACAAAATCTCGCTTTATAAAGGCAAGGAGTGTGTGGAGAAGAACATTCCCGAGGCTGAGGCCGTGCAGCAACTACTTGATTTCATAGAAAAAGATATATAATTCTCTTTTTGTAAATAAAGGAAGTAAGGGCGTTTCCCAAGATGTGTCTTTTTGCGCAAAAGTAATGTTGTCAAACAAGACTTGTGAAAACAGGCAAATCACCAAAATGTCCTATTTCTGGCTTCGAATCCTTGCGATATTACTCAGCAACCGCTGCTACGGGCTGAAATATCGCAAGGATTTTGCGTTTTGTGCAAAGTATTGTAATACAGTGCTATACAGAAAGAGGTGTAGCTGAAGAGTGACATTTTAGGGCCTTTTCAGCGTGATTCGATAGCTTTTATACTGTAAAGTGATAGCTTTCACACCCTAAAAGCTATGCTTTTACGATGTGAAAGTTATGCTTTTAAGTGCAAAAAAGGCGCTTTTTGACCTCAAAAACGCAAAAAAAGAGACAGTCAGTTATCACAATCTTCTTTTTGATTGGTGTATTCTTCTGTCAGTTTTCTCTAGATTGCGAATTGTAATGAAATGTTAAATCACCAAAATGTCCTATACTCTTATTTCGGTGTTCCTATGACATAAGCACTAGGATAACTGCATTGGATGATGTAACTAAACTTTCGTTGAGGTTTAAAGGTGTAAGGTTGCTTCGCTTAAAGGTTTAAGGTGATATTTTGCAATATCAAAGCACTGATAATACCATATTTCACCTAATAACCTTATGACCTCATGACCTAAGAAGTGAGCGCACGCGAAACTTTAATCATATTATTTTTCTGTTTCTAACAATCTCTTGCACGGATGCAGAAAAATATTTAACTTTGTTGTCAGTTCTATCGTATTTTTTCTGCATTCGCAACAGATATGTCGATAACGAACCTAAAACTCGTATTGAGAATTTATCCTTGTATAATAAATCTAATTCCGTATTAAAACAAGAGTGATTAGTATGTCAAGTAAGAATATATTTGAGGGGCAAAGTGTGAGAGCTCTTTTTGCACATTACGTGTATGAGGAACTGCGTAAGCGGAAGTATGTTTATCTTGTGGATATTTTGTGTATCTATTACAAAAGAGACAAAAGCTATTATAACCTTCATACTTATAGTAGTGATAAGGCATATATCCAGCTAAAGAAAGCGTTCCCAGAAGTAGTTAAGGCCTTGGAGAAAGTTGAGCCTGGCTGTGTGGTAGATAATGGAAAAGTCGGTAAAGGTAGGGCATATCGCTATGTAGGTAAGGCTGATGACCCATTGGCAGCAGAACGTCAGGCTGTAGTCCAAAAAACTGTTGAGGACTATGTGGAGTTCTGCAAGGCCTCCGCAGGAATCATGCCTGCAAGTTGGTTCTCGTCGTTTTTTGAGAATACGCAGTTGTTGCTTGACACCGAAAGGGAATCAGAAAGCGGCAAAACGCTTATCCGCTCCTCATTGGAGCAGAACCTGACGAACATCCATCTACTGCCTGTATTCTATAAAGCCATAACAGACCGTCATGTACTCCGTTTCTTCTATCAGCGGTTCGGGCAGGAACCATTTGAGCTGACGTTCCATCCTCAATTCTTAAAGGAATACAATGGCCGATGGTTTGTTTTTGGCGATGCTGAAAGATTGCTAGTAGATGAGCAGGGCGAGGCAATAAGAGAGACATTCAAAGTATACAATGTTCCACTTGACAGAATCGTAGGTGATGTCTCAATGATTGACAATGTTGAGTATATACCGGCAGAAAAGGGAATCTATCAACGGTTTTTTAATGACATCATCGGGGTGACTCATGAAAAAGGCGCCAAAGTAGAACAGGTAGTGATTCGAACAAAGACAGAATACCAGCATGGCCTCTTGCTAACAAAGCCCTTGCACTATAGTCAGAAAGAGACTCTTGCTTTTGGGAAATATGAAGACGGAGAGTATGGCGAAGTGACACTGATGATAGAGCCTAATCGTGAATTACGAGGTAAGATTCTCGCATACGGACAGTATCTCGAAGTTATTCAGCCTCAAAGTTTGCGAGAGCAGTTGAAAGACATCATTAAACAACAAATGATGCAATATTTTGATGAGAAATATAAAAAACAGACCAATTTCATGCATATAATTTAAAAACCTCGCTAATTATTTGGCTATGTCGCAAAAATACCCTAAATTTACGACAAAATCAACAATATGTATGGCAGTACTTTCATTAGAAAAACAGGTTCTTGGTCTTATCAAGAAGAAGGGAAGGGGCAACTTTGTCTTTGCAAGTGACTTCACTAACCTTGGAGAGCAAAAGACTATCAATAAGGTTTTAGAACGTCTGGCCAATGACGACACAATCATTCGGATAAGCCGTGGAGTTTATTACTATCCTAAGGTGGATAAAGTCTTGGGTTTGGGTGTTTTGTATCCAACCTTAGAAGATATTGCAGAAGGAATAGCCAAACGGGACAAGGCAAGAATTGTGCCTACGGGGATTTATGCTCTTAATAGGCTTGGCTTTTCTACACAAATCCCCATGAATGTCGTTTATCTTACAGATGGCTCTGAACGTAAGCTTAATCTATGCAATGGTACATCTATCCAATTTAAGTACACTGCTCCCAAGAACCTTGCGTTTAAGTCTCACCTCGCGATGCTGCTTACCTTCGCATTTAAGACAATAGGAAAAGAGAATATAACACAAGATATGCTCACCCATACCAAGGAACTGTTGGCAAAAGACGAGAAGAGTTCCATAGAGCAAGACTACAATCTGATGCCCGCTTGGGTGTCATCTGTCATTAAGTCACTTTATGTTGAAGAATAATTATTTCGAACTGGTCACTGACCAGCAGCGCACTATATTGGAACAGACCGCCATCAAGCAAGGTTTGCCTAAACAAGCCATAGAGAAAGACTTGTGGGTAACGGCTATGCTCCAGATTTTATTCAGTCTGCCTTGCGCAGAAAACTTAGTATTTAAAGGTGGTACATCCCTAAGTAAGATATGGAGATTGATTAGTCGCTTTTCTGAAGATATTGATTTGGCAATAGACAGATCTGTATTTGAATTGGAAGGTGATTTGACAAAAAAACAAGTAAAGAAACTGCGTAAGGCATCATCTCTTTTTGTTCGTGACACACTTTATCCACAGTTGGTTGAGGTTGTTAATCAAACTTCCTTAAAATACATGTGTCAGATAGAACCAGAACCTGACGGAGAGGGCGATGCCACCTATCCGGAACCACGAAGCATATTCATTCGCTATAAGTCGGTTTTCGATGATGAACTAGACTATATTCCTCCTGTTGTAAAAGTAGAGGCAGGTGCACGATCTTTATTGGAACCATATGCAGAAACCACTATCACAAGTATGGTAGAAGAAGCACTTCCTTCTATTAGTACCACAATATCTGATGTAGTGGTAAAGACGGCCATTGCGGAGAAAACATTCTTGGAAAAGGCGTTCTTACTCCATGAACTCTTCTCAGTAAGTAATAAGGTAGAAGCTCGTCGCCGCTCCCGTCACATCTACGATCTTCACATGATGATGAAGCAGGGTATAGCGGACAAAGCCGTCCCTAATGAAGAACTTTGGCAGACCATTCATCATCATCGTTCTACACTAACCAGCATGAGTGGTGTTGACTATTCGATAGATATAAGGAAGAATATCCAACTTATTCCATCATCAGAATCTCTTGATAGTTGGAAAAAGGACTATGAAGATATGTCTTTAGCGATGATATATGGCGAAAAGCCTGTTTTTGACGAGCTTCTACACAGCATGAATAGGTTAGAACTATTATTCAGAAAGGCTTAGAAGGTGAAGTATATGACCGTCAAAAATGGTTCCAAGTAGAACGGAACCATTCGTGGAGCAGAAATGCTTGCAACAATCGGGAAATGGTAGTACCTTTGCAAACGAAATAAAGTTTAATTTTAATTTTTGATTGTTATGAGTAATCTTGGCAATAGTCTTGGCATTATTAATTTCGAGAAGTTTGCTGATGCGAAAGGTAAGGTGTTTACCGCTGACAACTTTGCAAAGGATTGGGATTCTATCTATGTCGTTCCTTCTGAACTCTCTGATGGAGTCGTGAATGACCGAACCTTCCACAAAGTCGATAGAAAAGCTCTTGTTTTAGATATGAAGAATCCCCGTATGGCCTACCTTATGGCTAGTCAGGATAACCCTATTTTTGTCCCTGCAGCGCGTTTTGAGAATGCGGCAGAGGGCAAGTATGTAAGTAAAGGTTTTTTGGTGTTTAATCTTGACTTCAGCAGGGTCCTTCCTGAAACCATATTTTTCATGTGTAGGTTAGGTTCTTGGGAGAAGTTACTCAAAAGTCGTGATTATTCCCCTTATTTTGAAGGAATGGTACTTCCTAATGGTGACGTAAAATCGGATACGATGGAGGAATGTTTTCTGCTTGAGTGGAGTGACCATCATGGAGTTTCCTTATATGGTGAGATTCCTTCATTATCACAGCAAAAGGAGAGAATAAGCGATTTTAGAGCTGAAGAAAAATATCTTGATGACATTGTGGCATCTAAGGAACGGAAGATGCTCAAAAAGACTTCTTCAGATTTAATCCACATGCTGGGTACTCCCTATACTCGCATAAATAATGCATTGGAGCTTATTTCACTGGATGTTGATGAAAAAGTGAAGTCGAGAATTGACTACATTCGAGACAACTTTGGATATATCAAGCGTCTGATAGAAATGAACGGTGTTGATTTCGGTGATTATCATAAGGAGAGGATAAACATTGTTGAGTTTATGGAACGATATAGACTCGGATGGGAAAACTATGGTTCCAAGACTTTCTCTATAGAATTCTATTATGATAGTGATTTTGAAAAGCGAAATACTATTCTTGCCAATGAGACAACCCTCGCTATTATGATGGACTGTTTACTTGACAATGCAAATAGACATGGTTTCCGTAAGACAAAATCTCCAGATAACAAAGTCAAGATAAATCTTGACAGATCTACTATTGGTGGTGATGACGCAATCATTATTGCCATAGGTAATAATGGTAAGCCAATACCAAAAGACTTTAGTATTGACGATTACATTACCTCAGGGAAATTCGGTACAGAAACTGGCCGATCTGGACTTGGTGGTAGTCATGTGTATAAAATCGTTTCTTCGATGGGAGGAACCCTTGACTTTATAAGCGAAGCGGTTTCAACTACCGAAAAAGAAGAATGGTGGACAACATTCATAATTTCTGTTCCTTTGACGTTGTGATTTTTAAGTTTATCTCTTATGGAAAAGATATACCGAATTATATGGGCTGATGACGAAATAGATGCCATGTTGGATGAAAATGGCAAAGAATATATGTCAAAGCATCAAGTTGAAATCATTGGATGCAATAATGCTGCATTGTTAGAAGAAAAGTTGAAAAACGCCAGTTGTCGTATTGATGCGGTAATTGTTGATGCGAACTTTACTGCAAGGGATTTTACTCCCTCAGACGAGACAATAGTATCTGGCCTTAGAAAAGCAATGATGCTGATAGGCGAATATAGGCATTTGCCATTCTATCTCTATACACAGCGAGTAAATCTATCTGATCTTGTTGAAGAGGAAGAGTTGAGCTATTTCAAAGACAACAATGCCATATTTTTTAAAGGAAATGGATTACCACCACTTCTCAATAGAATAAAAGATGATGTTGATAAAATAAATAGTGCGGAATTCCAAGTAGATAACCAATTTAGAAAAGAACTGGGATATTTTCAGGTATTTGACAAACAGTGTAATGCTAAATCATATGACTTAATTAGAGATCTGCTTATACAAAGCCGAAAAGGCTCTCTTACTGGTACAGAAAAGTTTTTCAACCAATTTCGTTCAGAGATCCTTGAGAACATGAATGCGGTATCTGCTTATTTTGGGGTTGTTCCCGAAGGACTCTCACTTAACAATTTTAGTCTGTTCTTATGTTCAAAAGCAGAAAAGTCAAACGCAGAAAAGTTTAAACTGAATGAAGAAATCTTGCCTAAGCCACTTCACATGATGATGCAATTTATAGTAAGGATGGTACAAGATGGTTCGCATAAACGTGGCAATCTTCAGTATGAGGTGCATCAATTTGTTGCAGAAAGGGATGATACATTAATAATACAATCTCTTCTTTTCGCAATAATTGAACTTATTTCTTGGTTTATCCCATACTTAGCAATGCATATGGATAAACAACAAAATTTAGCAAATTGGCAAATACAAGATTGAATACTGCAAAACAGTTCCAAGTAGAACGGAACCGTTCGCATGGTTTGTTTTCTTGTAAGCATAAAAAAGTTGCAGTAACTTTGCAGCATCAATCATCGATACCACCTCGAGATTGATGCTGCAAAACGTTAGTGGTGGGAGCATTTTGAACAGCAATAGAACTATGGAGAACATGATAGACACACAGAACAAGCAGCAGATGATGGCTTTCGAGCTGATTGCCAACACCAACAGTAGCTTTTTCCTTACTGGCAGGGCAGGTACAGGTAAAACTACTTTTCTCCGCAACGTGCAAAAGATGGTGAGCAAACAGTTCATCACACTGGCGCCGACGGGGGTAGCTGCCATTTTAGCAGGTGGCGATACCATCCACTCGTTCTTCGGATTGCCTATGGATGTATGTATGCCAGGCACAATGGGCAAGATGAGTGAGGCACGCATTCAAACGCTGATACATACCGACACCATTATCATTGATGAGGTGTCAATGGTTCGCTGTGACATCATTGATACCATTGACTACACGATGCGTAAGGTGCTGCGTTCTTCACTACCCTTTGGTGGTAAACAGGTCATATTCGTGGGCGACATATTCCAACTGCCACCCGTAGTGAAGCAGGGTGTAGAAAGAGAAATGATGAACGACATTTACCATACAGATGTCTACTACTTCTACAAGGCAGACGTCATCAAGCGTATGCGACTGGTGAAGATAGAGTTCCAAAAGGTCTATCGCCAGGAGGATACAGACTTCCTGCGCATTTTGGAGGATGTAAGGCTGAACAGGCTAAAGTCTGAAGACCTGATGCATCTAAACGAGCGTGTCTGTCTGCCAACAAAAGAGGAAGGGATGGTGATTACACTAACATCTCGCAATTGTACGGCAGACGGCATCAATCAAAAGCGATTGGCAGAGATTGAGGCAGAGGAGTACACCTACGAGGGTTCGGTGGAAGGAAAGTTCGAGGAGAAACGCTTCCCTGTGGACTTAACCTTGAAACTGAAACTAGGCGCACAGGTGATGTTTACTCGCAATGACCAGCAAAAGCGTTGGGCGAATGGCACTATCGGTACCGTCACAAAACTTACTAAGGACGAGATAATGGTGACAACGGATGGTGAAACTGCATACGCAGTACCCAACTGTTCGTGGGAATCGTATAGTTACGAGTACGACAAGGAAACACGGAAGATGAAGAAGGAACTGAAGGGTACCTTCACGCAGTATCCGCTTCGACTGGCATGGGCCATCACCGTACACAAGAGTCAAGGCATGACGTTCGATAAACTCTATCTTGACCTCAGCAGAGGAATGTTTGCAGCAGGTCAATTCTACGTAGCGCTGAGCCGTGTTCGTTCACTGAGTGGACTTTTTCTGTCACGTCCCATCATTCCTCAGTATGCACATACAAGTCGTGAAGTATTGACATATGCCGGTGACTACAACGACGAGCAGGTTATCAATAGTGAGATTGAGAGCGGAAAGGCTGTTTATCAGTTACTGCGCCATCACGACTACGATGAAGCTGCCAAGCAGTATCTGTTGTTAGTGCAGAAGAAGGCAGAGGCTGGTGACATCAAGGAGGCCATGCAACAGGCCAAGCGATTCTTGGATACCGTTATCTGTGATGATGAGTTATTCGGCAGTATTGAGGAGATTCCTGCATCGTTGAAGGAGGCTGACCACTGGGCACCGAAGTTTCTTGTTGCTTTATTGAGCCTCTACGCAGGTAAATATGAGCAGGCATTAGAGTTCGTGGATATCGTGTTGTCTCACCATCAGTGTCAAGAGGCGCTTTACGTGAAGTTGCGCTGTCTGGTTAAAATGGAGCGATACAAGGAGGCTAATGCCGTTAACGTACTGATGGACAATGTGCTCAATATGTCGACACCCGATGCCAAAGTGCTCTTTTCTATTGCCATGCTCAACGAACAGTACATTGGTGACCATGGTCTGAATCTGATGCAGGAGCTGATCAAGGTAAAACCCAAGTACAACAAGGGCATCTTAGCACTACGTTACCTAATGAAACAGAGGGGGCTGGTGCTGATAAAGACATCGGACGAGCCTCGAGAGCTGGTGGACGACTTCAACTCGGACATTCTAGAGGAAGAATTTGCCCAGATGTTGGTGACGGCGCGTGTGGAAGCACCAAAGACAGTAGAATACCTGCTTCGACTCATAGGAAGGCAGGGATTTGCTGCCGGGTTAGAAAATCGTAGAGTTCATATACAAGGTTGAGAATTTCTGTGGTGGTGTACAGGTGATGATTTAACAGCCTTTGTTTATGCAAATCCCTCTCAAGATGGTATCAGAGCTACATGTGTGAAGATGGGGACGAAGCGAGAGATGGGGCAGTGGGTGGCTCGTCACGTCCTCCACGCAGTCTCTTCCGCAGAAATAGACGCTTGACAATGCCCTCGCAATCTCGCTGTACTGATGACCGAATTACGTACGTCTAAGACCCAGAACTTTGTCGGTTACAGGACCCGCAAAACGAAAAAAAACTCTCTTACATAAAATTAAATGATGTATAATATTAGAAATATGATGTATAATATTACGAATCAGGGGTAAAATGCAGAAAGAGAGTTCTTTGTTTTTCTTTTTTTTTGCTACCTTTGGCGACTGAAAGCAAAAATCTAAACATAAACTATATACTAACTAAATGATGAAAAAGTTTTGTATTGTTTTATTGGGGCTGGTTGTCAGCGCATCCGTGTGCATGGCAGCCGACGACAAGACAGACGTGACGGCACAGTACATCTCGAATGCCTCATTCGAGAGTGATGACATCACGACGCTTACCCCTAAGACTGAGACCGCCGACGGACTGCGCGGCTACATCGTGACCGCTCCCAGTGGATGGACGGTCAGCAACAGCGTGGGTGCAGTGAGTCTGATTGTTACAGCGGATTGTTTTACAGACAACAACTTCGGAAAGGTGACCACGCTTGCCGATGGCTCGCAGGCCTACTATCAGCGCGTGGGATGGACTAACGGTTCGTCCAACGTGAAGCAGACCATTGCCTCCCTTCCTAAGGGCAAGTACCAGCTCACTGCCCAGGTGCGTACCGGTTATGCCAACAAAGCCTATTCCACCTTCTCCCTCGTGGCAGGTGGTGAGAACAGCGCCGTGTCTTTTGTTGTCGGTTCTGCCGGCTGTTTCACTACGATGGACTGGAGCACCGTCTCAGTAGATTTCGAACAGCAGGCAGACGGCAGTCTGACGCTTGGCTTTGACATGACCTGGGTGAGCGGTGGCTCATGCGTAATGTTTGACGACATACGTCTTTATAAGTTAAACGAAGAAGCGGGAGGCACGGAGGAGCCTACGGAACAGGATGTGGAGAGTCCTACTGAGGGTGTGGTGTTCTGTGATTTCGTCCCGGAGCCACAGATGAAGTCAGACCTGCTGCAGATGCTTGCCAATTTCTCAACCTACCTTAAGAATGACTTTCAGAATGAGGCAAACAACAGTGTAGGCGAGACCAACGGCGTGTTCAAGGGCGAAAGCACCGGTTACAGCAATGAGGCTGGCGTGCGCACTAATGCCGACCTCAGTATGATATGCGCTTTCCTGTCCAAATATGGTAAGAACAAGGTGACTCTGCCAGAGAATGTCACATGGAATGACATTGACACTATGGCAAGAAGAAGTTTGGTATATGCCTACAGTACCCACAAAGCCAACAACCTGAAGAAGTGTAAGGATAACAAGAACTGGGGTTCCACCTCAAAAACAGACTATGTATGGGAGTCATCACTCTGGGCCATGAGCGTGGCATACAGTGCTTTCTTCCAGTGGACAGACCTGAGCGATACACAGAAGAACTATATATACAAGCTCTTGAAGGCAGAGTGTAACTATGAGTTGGGACGTACCATCCCTACAGGATACTCTGGCGACACCAAGGCAGAGGAAAACGGCTGGGAGGCTGACATACTGGCTGCCACACTGGGCTTGTTCCCTAACGACGACCTTGCTGAACAATGGTACAACCGTCTGCGTGAGTTTGCCATCAACAGCTATTCCCAGAAGGATGATGCAACCGACAACACCGTTATAGACCCTGCCTATGACAACAAGACCGTAGCCAACCTCTATAAGGGAAAGAACCTTTATGATGACTACACACTGCAGAACCATAACTACTTCCACACCTCTTATCAGAATGTGGTGATACAGGAGTTGGGTGAGGCTGCGCTGGCTCTCAAACTGTTCCAGCAGGGACTCTACGGAGAAGAGAAATGGGCTACCAATGCCTTGATGCACAATAACGACAAGGTTATGAACGAGGTGCTCTACTGGTTGGCGCTGGCAGACGGTGAGTTGGCTATGCCTAACGGTAATGACTGGAGCCTCTTCCTCTATGACCAGATAACCTCTTATTCTACAAATGCCTGCTTCCTGCGTGACCCTCGCGCCCTTATGCTGGAGAACCAGGCATATAAGATGATTAAGGCGCGTCAGACCACGACAAGTGATGGCTCATGGCTGTTGCGTGCCGATGTGGGTGCCCGCCGCATGGGTGTGGAGGCTCATCGCGTGATGATGACATGGCTGATGCACGAGGTGATGTCCACTGCCGACCTCACCGCTACAGACTGGAACGACTTCAACCGCCAGTACAGCGACGCAAAGGTGTTCGAGTCACAGAACGTAGTACGTGCAGCCTCTGACTCACGCTTCACTACCTTCTCATGGAGTACAGGACTGAGCAGCTATACTGGATATATCGCCGCCAACTCTGTTGACAAGAACAAGATAGTGGTGCCTTACCGCGCCAACAATACAGGTAACATCCTCGGATGGTACGAGGTACAGGGTAAGAACACCAATGCCACTCCTGTAGTCTCTGGCATATATGACCTGATGGGTAACAGCTATGTGATGAACGGCGAACTCAATACCAATGACGCTACGCTGAACAATCGCTTCGCCCTCTACTCTACACCGGGCAATGCCGTAGTATATATAGACTATGTACGCGCGAACGCCAACGCCACCATCACTGCCGAGAAGGGCGGACTGATGGCCATCAGCGTTGATGAACTGACAAAGACAAAGCGTACCCTCTATACCGCTGGCGGTCACAGACAGCTCAACGGTTCGTCATTCGCCTCAATGGAAGGCAACTGGGTAAATGTGGACAATGCATTGGGCATAGTACGCTCAGGCGAGAAGCAGTTTGCCTTTGGCGACAGAGCCAACAATAACTCTGTGATGACCGCTAAGCTCTATTCCTCTTATAGCAACAGCAGCCGCTCTGTGAAGGCTAATGACGTGGTGGACCGCCGTGCCATCACCTATTACTCAAACCTTGATGCCACCTCTACGGAACAGCTGGCAGCATTCAACCAGCAACTGACCACCCCTGACGGTTGGAACGGTGTCATTGTCTTTGACCCTGACAGCACAGGATATCTGTTGCTCAGTAACTTTGCCAGCGACCGTCCATGTCAGTTGGAGAACATACAGACACCTCTCGGACGCCCTGTGTTCAAAGGCAGCGATACCAACGCAAAGGCAGGCAGCGGAAACTTCCTTGCGGAGGAGAACCACAGCATAGTCAATACGCTGAAGTTCTTTGTGACCAATGACGGTCTGCGCGCATTCCAGGATGCTGATAATCCTGACGTGGCATACTTTGAGAGTATGTTAGACTGCGAGTGTGAGTTCTTTATCAAGGCTGTCACAACTAAAGGCATCGTGGAGGAGTCTGTAAAGACCACGGGCAGTTTCATTGCCAGGATTGTGGGCGGCGACCTTGTGATAGAGACCGACGCCATATTGCCAGAGTATCAGAAGGAAGACCTCACGGAAGGCTATCATGACATCACGGCAGAGAAGCTGGTGAACCCCTCTTTCGAGGAGGATGAGACTTACGGAAAGGCCGACGGCAACGCTACCTGCGATGCAGGCACCTTCAATCCCTGCTATGTCAATACCGTGAGCGCCACGAACAGCAAATGGCCTAACATCCTGCCAGTAAAGGGTTGGACCGCCGGCAACCAACTCAGCGGTGGCTCTAACTACTGTCGTATGTACTCTATGCCTTACAGCACCACTCAGTACTGTGTGAGTCCCAAGGCTGTGGGCAACTACACAGACCGTTGCGGCCGTCCTCTGTTTGACGAGGAGTGTGGAGCACGTACACTCACCGTCCTCAACTCTTGGGACTCAGGCGCTAACGCCGTTACTCAGTCAGTGACACTCCCGGAGGGTAAATATCGTGTGCTGATGAACGCACGTTACATCTGTCCTAATGAGACATCAAACAATGGCAAGGTGATAACCACCAGTGGCAATAATACCAATACCTCGCTCACCGGTGTCAAGATAGGTGCGACAACAGACTACCGCTATCCTTCAGAGAGTGGAAGCTGGCAGCAGATGTGCTATGACTTTGAATTGACAGGAGAAACCGTTGTCACACTCTCACTGGGTGTCAGGACATCTGCCAGTGCAGGTGCTGCCAACAACACCTTGCTCTATGTGGATAACGTAAGACTGCTGGCAAGTGATGACAATGCCACCGGCATACAAGAGGTAAGTCAGACATCTGCAGAGTCAACAACAGTCTTTGACCTGCAGGGCCGCCGTGTAAACCCATCCATGGTTCGCCGCGGTATATATATACAGAACGGCAAGAAGGTTCTCTATTAAAACAGCAGAGAATACAAGACAATAATAAAAGAAGGTTATGCCAACGCATAACCTTCTTTTATTGTGTTCTGGGGAAGGAAGTGGAGTAATATTTTATTTATATATACAACGGAAATTTATTTATTTTTCGTAACTTTGCAACGGAAGTTGCGAAGTTACTACGTCTCGGCAAAAAAACAAATAGATTGATTTTGTTCTGCTCTCGACTTTTCGTAACTTTGTAAGAATTCTCAGCTTTTCTTTATCTAAAGGCAGTCTGGGGGATTGAGGATTTTGAGGGCTACGGATAAGAGACTGTACTATTTTTGCGAATATCAAGGTTGTAGGGAATGATGAGGTTGTTACAGACGAAATGGTGTAACTCGTTGATATTGCGTCTATTTGCAGTCATTTGCGCTTGTGATATTCTTTCGGATTGGAAAGAATGTTGAGCCTGTTCCGTTACCTAAGTGTTACCTTGGTTACTACGTTTGGTAACTGGTAACACTTGGTAAAAACATGGAAATCTGTACGACATTTCCAACGACTCGGAAAAACATACATATTCTGGCATATTTTGCACGGCTTGGGATGTTCTGAGATAGTTTAACTTTGCACCCAAAAACTCAGAAGCGTATGAAAGTAAGCAAATTCAAGGTGTTGCTCTACCTCAAAAAGAGCAATCTGGATAAACAGGGAAAAGCACCTATTATGGGACGCATCACCCTTAATAACTCAATGGCACTTGTATGTAAGTTGGAGAAGTACATGATGCAGTTGGTACAGATAATGAGCAAAGTGACGGAGCTGACAAATGAGTATAAAGAACGTGTAAATAGCAAGAAAATTGAAGATAAAAGCAATTTTTCTACTCAATATCACTAGAATTTTGCTCAAACAACACTGAACTTGTGAAATTTTGTGTATATTTGTAGGCAAATTATTAGAATACAAATGGAGCGTAAAAGAATTAACCGTCTGAAGGTGGTACTTGCAGAGAAGGGAATGACTAACAAACAATTGTCGGAAATCCTTGATAAAGATCCTGCTGTCATATCAAAATGGGTGACTAATGCCGCCCAGCCCAATGTAGAAATGTTC